>SKET01000005.1_pt1 | contig 228142 bp, 201 predicted proteins | sample 4841461 | NCBI WGS metagenome assembly SKET01 (sample SAMN11008802, study PRJNA524170) | human gut metagenome | biome: Human fecal sample; material: Feces; isolation source: fecal sample from pouch patient p5 | host: Homo sapiens | place: Israel: Tel-Aviv | collected 2014-02-13
AAGAGAAGATTTGCGGCGGCCATGGCCCAGGTGAGACGCCCGGTCCCATTCCGAACCCGGAAGCTAAGGCCTGGCACGGCGATGGTACTGCACCCGACAGGGTGTGGGAGAGTAGCACGCCGCCGCACCACACGTACAGGAAGCCCCTCGGAGCACACGCCCCAAGGGGCTTTCGCATACCCGAAACCAACAAGATAAGACACCGACAAGACATAGGCTCTCGCACCTAGGGTGTGGCCGAATCGAAAGCATATAGAAGAGAGAACCCTCCAATGACGGAGAGTCCCCACTTTGCGTATCTGGACCGATAAAGGTCTAGAAATTGAAATTGTCCGGATCAGCACCGTTGCGCTTGCCGGTGTTGATGGCGGAGATGGCGGTCATATCATCGACCGATAGGTTGAAGTCGAAGACCTCGAAGTTCTGCTTGATACGCTCGGCATGAGTGGACTTGGGCAGCACGACGATGCCGCGCTGGATGTGCCAACGAATCACTACCTGTGCAGCAGACCTGCCGTACTTGGCACCGATTCCGGCCAGTACTGGGTTGCTGAGTAGGTTACCGCCGGTGCCGCCGAGCGGACTCCAAGCTTCAGTGTGAATGCCCTTGGCACGCAGCTGGCCAATAAGCTCTTGATTGGTGAATTGTGGGGAAGACTCAACCTGGTCTACAGCAGGCACCACATCGCTATGGGTCAGTAGCTCATCGATATGATGCTTTTGGAAGTTGCTGACGCCAATGGCCTTGGCACGGCCAGAGGCATAAATCTCCTGCAAGTCGTCCCATGCCTGCTGCCAGCCGTCTGCTGGCCAGTGAATCAGATACAGATCCACATAATCCACGCCCAAGCGGTCGAGGCTTTCTTGGAATGCATCCTTGCCGCGGCGTGCGCGAATATCGTCATTCCACAGCTTGGTGGTCAAGAAGAAATCGCTGCGCGGCACACCAGCACGGCGAATACCTTCACCCACTGAAGCCTCGTTGTGGTAAATCATTGCGGTATCGATATGGCGGTAGCCATTCTCCAGAGCCGTCTGCACCGCGTTCACTGTAGTATCACCATCCGGTGTCTGGAATACGCCCAAGCCCACCTGCGGGATGACAGTGCCGTTGTTCAGCATGATTGTCGATTGAATTGCCATAATGCCTCACTAGTCGTAGTATTCGTTCAATTTCCCATTCTAGAAACAAGACGATGCAATAAGCCGCGTTTTGCTGGCAAAGAATGATTCTTTTTTCAGCGCTACGATGAACGATATGACTACGGAATATGTGGCTGCATTTGATGCGGGGACCACGGCGTTGAAGGGTGCCTTAGTTAATGGGCAGGGTTGCATTGTAGCTAGTGCGAGTAGCGAACTTGACCTTATTATCAACGGCGACTATCGGGAGCAGAGCCCCGATCAATGGTGGCAAGCTTTCTGCTCGGCCTCCAGGCACATGATTGAGCAGGCGCGGCAATCCGAGTCAGAATTCAATGTGACTCGCATTCGTGGCATCATTTTCAGCGGTCAGATGCAGGATGTTATTGTTTTGAACGGCGAGCTCAATCCCGTCCGCAATGCCATTCTGTATTCGGATGGCCGAGCCGAGGAACAGGCCAAGCAACTCGCCGAGACATATCAGGGCGGTGCAGAACGTTTCCTGAACACCGTTGGTAACCGGCTCGAAGGCTGCTTGCCGTTGCCCAAGTTGATGTGGCTGCGTGAACACGAGCCGGAAACGTACGCGCGCATTCGTCATGTATTGATCAGTTCCAAGGACTACTTGATCGCCCAATTAACTGGCGAATGCGTGGGCGATGTGGCGGCGTGTTCCACAGCTGGGGCCATGAATATCCGTAATGGCCAGTGGGATGCCGAATTATGCGAGGTCGCAGAAATCGACATGACCATATTGCCACACCTGCACAATCCGCAAGACAACATTGGCACAGTGACGGAATCCGCTGCACAACGCACCGGTTTTTCCGCCGGAACTGCGGTATACGCGGGCATTGGAGACGCGGGTGCCACCACACTTGCCAGCGGTGTCAGCCACCCTGGTCAATACAACATCAATATCGGCACCTCAGGCTGGATCGCCACCGTTTCGCCCGAGCCGTTCACCGACAAGCCAGGTGCTGCGAATCTGGCATTTGGCGTGGAAGAAGGCTTCGTGAATGCCGTGCCATTCCTCAACGCCGGCGACGTGCATAAATGGGTTACCGGCGTATTCTCCGATGGCGATTACGCAGAGGCGCATCAGCTTATCGAAACATCCAAACCCGGCTCCAACGGTGTGCTATGCCTGCCATATCTGGTGGGGGAGCGATTCCCTGTTATGAATCCGAATATTCGCGGTGCCTATGTGGGCCTCGATCCAGACACCGCCAAGGCAGACATGATGCGTGCCGCGCTTGAGGGTGTGGCCTTCTCCATTCGTCAAGGTATGGAAAGTTTTGACGCCAAACCCACCGAGATTTCCCTGATTGGCGGCGGAGCCAGAGAAAATGCGTGGTGCCAGATTCTGGCCGATGTGTTGGAGCATCCCATCGAAGTGTTCGCCAATGCCGATATTCTGCCAGCAGTGGCAATGGCCTCGTTGGTATTCAATGTACCAGACCTGCTGCAATCAGTATGCGAATGCACTGTATACCAGCCGAATCCTGACACCGCACGCACATATGCCGACGCATACCGGCGATTCCTGAGCCTCTACCCAATGCTGCGAACGATGGATTAGGAACTGAGCATCATGAGGCAATCGGCGAATTTGGTCCGCAAACATATAGTGGTCAACGGACTGGTGCAAGGCGTGGGATTCCGTTATTTTACGGTGACTCAGGCACGTCGGCTTGGTGTACGGGGTTGGGTGCGTAATTGTCGCGATGGCTCGGTTGAGCTGGAAGCACAAGGCAGCAGCGACGCAGTGCAAGCCTTGGTTGAGCAATTAGCCATTGGCCCGCGATGGTCCGAAGTGAGTCACGTCGCCGTGCATGACATGCCGATTATCGATGAGACCGCTCGGGCATTTGGCGTGCGTCAATAACCTGTATCACGAACCCACATCACGCACGATAATCTCACGATACGGGTGAACATGGGCGTTCCTCGCCGCTTAGGCCTCGCACATTGCTACGATGGGGCGTTATGAGTGAGAACATCATGCGAATCATTGACCTGCGTGGTCAGAACCTGTCCCGTGCCGAACTGCTTGCCGCGATGCCGCGTGCTGCAATGGGTACTTCCGAAGCCACCGATTTGGTGCGTCCGATTCTGGACGATGTCAAAGAACGCGGCGCCGCTGCCCTGCGCGACTTCGAGGAGAAGTTCGATCACGTGCGTCCCAAGAACCTGCGCGTGCCGGTCGAGGCGATCAAGGACGCCCTGACCACGCTCGACCCCGAAGTGCGCGCCGCCATCGAGGAATCGGTGCGCCGCGCCCGCGCCGTGGCCGCCAACCAGGTGCCGAAGGACTTCTACACCGACCTCGCCGAAGGCGCCCGCGTGGCCGAACGCTGGATTCCGATTCAGCGCGTCGGCCTGTATGTGCCCGGCGGCAAGGCCGTCTACCCGAGCTCCGTCATCATGAACGCTGTGCCGGCCCAGGCCGCCGGCGTCGAATCGCTGGCCATCGCCACCCCGCCCGCCCGCGACAATGAGGAAGGCCTGCCGAACAAGACCATCCTCGCCACCTGCGCCATCCTCGGTGTTGACGAGGTATACGCGGTCGGCGGCGCTCAGGCCATTGCCATGTTCGCATACGGCGCCAAGGGCAGCGAGCCGCAGGACGGCGACATCCTGTGCGATCCGGTTGACAAGATCACCGGCCCGGGCAACATCTTCGTGGCCACCGCCAAGTCGCTGGTCTCCGCATTCGTGGGCATTGACGCGGTTGCCGGCCCCACCGAAATCGGCATCATTGCCGACGAAACCGCCAACCCGAGCCTGCTGGCCGCCGACCTCATCGGCCAGGCCGAGCACGATGAGCTCGCCGGTTCCGTGCTGTTCACCGACTCCACCGAGATTGCCGACAAGGTGCAGGAGAGCCTCAAGTACCGCGTGCCGCGTACCGAGCACGCCGAGCGTGTCCACACGTCGCTGTCCGGCACCCAGTCTGCCATCGTGCTGACCGACGGTCTCGACCAGTCCATCGACGCGGCCAACGCCTACGCCGCCGAACACCTTGAGATTCAGACCAAGGATGCCGATGCGGTCGTCAAGCGCATCAAGAACGCCGGTGCCATCTTCCGCGGTCCGTACTCCCCGGTGCCGCTGGGCGACTACATGTCCGGCTCCAACCACGTGCTGCCCACCGGCGGCACCGCCCGCTTCGCCGCAGGCCTCGGCGTGCACACCTTCATGAAGCCGGTCGAAGTCATCGAATACGACGAGGAAGGCCTCAAGGCCCTCGCCGCCCGCATCAACGCCTTCGCGGTATCCGAGGACCTGCCCGCCCACGGCGAGTGCGTGCTCTCCCGCTTCGTCAAGGATCCGTATGACAAGGCCACCCTGCGCGAGCAGGAGAAGGAAGCCGGTCTGCGATGAGCTCGATTCCTGCAAACCTGCCGCTGCGCAACGACCTGATCGGTGAGGAGCCGTACGGCGCTCCCCAGCTGGACGTGCCGGTGTGCCTGAACGTCAACGAGAACCCGTATGCGCCGGACCCGGCCGTATGCGACACCATCGCCAAGCGTGTGCGTGAAATCGCCCCCACACTCAACCGATACCCGGACCGTGAGCACATCGAATTGCGTCAGGCATTCTCCGATTACCTGGCCCGCGAATCCGGTACCCGTCTGGACGTGGACGAGCTGTGGGGTGCCAACGGCTCCAACGAGATCATGCTCCAGCTGTTCCAGGCTTTCGGTGGCCCGGGCCGCACCGCACTCGGTGCCGACCCGACGTACTCCATGTACCCGGAGTACGCCCGCGACACCTTCACCGGTTGGAAGCTCGCCCACCGCAACGCCGACTTCACGCTGAACGTCGACAAGGTGCTTGAGGCCATCGCCGAGGTCAAGCCCTCGATGGTGCTGCTCACTAGCCCAAACAACCCGACCGGCACCCCGTTGCCGATGGAGGATATCGAACGTATTCTCGCCGCCTGCGAAACCGCTGAAGTGGTCGGCGCGGGCGAGGGCGTGCACCCGATTCTCGTCATCGACGAAGCGTACGTGGAATTCCGCAAGCCCGGCACCCCGAGCGCCGTGAGCCTGATCAAGGACCACCCGAACTTGGCCGTCAGCCGCACCATGAGCAAGGCCTTCGCCTTCGCCGGTGCGCGAGTCGGCTACCTGGCCGCGTCCAAGGGCATCATCGACTGCGTGCGTATCGTACGTATGCCGTACCACCTGTCCGCCGTGACTCAGGCCGCCGCACTGGCCGCCTTCGAACACACCGACGAGCAGCTGAGCCGTGTCGAGCACCTGCGCGAAACCCGCGAGGCCACCGCCGCATGGCTCAAGGAACAGACCTACAAGGACCAGCCGCTTGAAGTGGCCGAATCCGGCTCGAACTTCCTGCTGTTCGGCGGGCACTTCGACAAGCGTGAAGCCATCTTCGACGAGCTCCTGAAGCGCGGCGTACTCATCCGTGTGGTCGGACCGGACGGTTGGCTGCGCGTGTGCATGGGCACCGACGAGGAGATGGAAACCTTCCGTAACGCCCTTGTTGAAGTGCTTCGTATAGTGGAAGCAGCATAAGGGACGTTTCTTTCCGATTGCGGCGAGACCCGAAGCGATTCGAGTCCCGCCGCAATCCAATATGACGAATCACACAGGAGACATGATGGCAAGAACCGCGCACATCGTCCGCGAAACCAGCGAATCACACATCGACCTCGAACTGAACCTCGACGGCACCGGCAAAACCGATATCGATACATCCGTGCCGTTCTACAACCATATGATGACCGCGCTCGGCAAGCATTCGCTGATCGACCTGACCATCCACGCCCACGGTGACACCGACATCGACGTGCACCACACTGTGGAAGATACGGCCATCGTGTTCGGCGAAGCTCTGAAGCAGGCTCTCGGCGACAAGAAAGGCATCCGCCGCTTCGCCGACGCCACCGTGCCGCTCGACGAGGCGCTGGCCAAGGCCGTGGTCGACATTTCCGGCCGCCCGTACTGCGTGTGCAGCGGCGAGCCCGAAGGCTACGAATTCTGCATGATCGGCGGCCATTTCACCGGCTCGCTGGTCCGCCACGTCATGGAATCCATCGCCTTCCACGCCGGCATCTGCCTGCACATGCAGGTGCTCGCCGGCCGCGACCCGCACCACATCGCTGAAGCCGAATTCAAGGCGCTGGCCCGTGCGCTGCGCTTCGCCGTGGAAATCGACCCGCGTGTAGACGGCGTGCCCAGCACCAAGGGAGCCCTGTGATGACCGACGACAAGTTCGATCCGGACGAATCGCACTTCTCCGACGAGGAGCTTGAGGCTGCGCTCGCCGGATTCGAGAAAGAATTCGCGGACGATTCGGTATCCGGCGATGCCAGTGATACCAGTGATGCCGATAAAACAGCGGACGCTGCTTCAGCGAAGTCCGATTCCGACGCGAATGATGATACGGCTGATAAGGCTTCCGCTGATTCCGGCCAGCCTATGACCGACGACGTCACCGGGTCCGTTGCGGATGCGGTGAACGAGGCCATGGCCGACGTGGTCGACCCCTCGCTCGGCTTCGACAACGAACTCGCTGGACTGTTGGGTAACAAGGCGAAGGTGGCGCTGATCGTTACCCGTCTTGCCTCCGCCGAACTGTTGGCCGCGTTCTGTCAGCTGTCGGACATCTCCGCCGCATGCATCGGTGCCAATCAGGGGGCCGTCGCGGTGCTGAAGAATCTGAACGGCGACGGCCCGGAAGCCGCAGCCAAGGACCTGACCACCGTGGTATCCGGCATGGCCGTGATTCTTGCAGTCAACCGTGCCGACAAGCTTGAAGTGGCCATGTACGTGCAGGGAGAGGCCGGCCAGAGTTTCGCGCCGCCCGTGCTGTTCACCTCCACGCCGCGCTTCGTCGAGGACCTGATGCTCGGCATCGTAACCCTGAATCAACTCAAGACCCAAGGGTTCGAAGTGGTGGATTCCGCTGGACTCGACCATGATCAGGCGATGCAGATTCTCGCCAACCACACTAGGCGCGGACGTGGCGGGCGCGGCTCCCGCATCGAATAGACGCCAACCAAACCAGTAGGGGATAGGAGAGCAGATGACCACAGCGGTTGTTTTCGATTACGGTTTCGGCAATGTACGTTCCATGGTGCGTGCGCTCGCCAATCTTGGCGTCGACACCACCCTCACCTCCGACTACCGGCAGTCGTTGGAGGCCGACGGCCTAGTCGTGCCGGGCGTGGGTGCGTTCGCCGCATGTATGGAAGGACTGAAGAAGGTCGACGGCGACCGTGTGATCTATGATCGCATCCGCGCTGGCCGCCCGGTGCTCGGCGTGTGCGTGGGCGAGCAGATCATGTTCGAACACGGTCTGGAGCACGGTGCCCATGCCGCAGGCATCGGACTGATCGGCGGTTCGGTGAACCTGCTGGACGCCGACGTGGTGCCTCACATGGGATGGGACACGATCGAGGCCGCCCCCGATTCGGTGCTGCTCAACGGCGTGGAGAACGAACGGTTCTACTTCGTGCACTCCTACGCCGCGATGGAAGTGAAGCCGGCGGATACGTCCCGCTTCGACATCGATCTGAGCGATTCGCCCGAACGCGTGAGCTGGTGCTCGTACGGCCGATCGCGCTTTGTGGCCGCCTACGAACACGGCCCGCTGTCCGTCACGCAATTCCACCCGGAAAAGTCCGGGGACGCTGGCTCCCAGCTCCTCAAGAACTGGATCGCCACGCTGTAAAAAAGCATGAAGCTCCCTCTGACGAGGGAGCTCAAATTGTGTATAAGTAACTGAAGAAAGGCTCTTCTTATGTCGTTGACTCTGATGCCCGCCGTCGATGTACGCGATGGCAAGGCCGTGCGCCTGCGCCAAGGCGAATCCGGTTCCGAAACCGATTACGGTTCGCCGTTCGAGGCCGCCCGTACTTGGGTTGAGGCCGGTGCCGAATGGATTCACCTGGTCGACCTTGATGCCGCTTTCGGTACGGGCAACAATCGCGATCAGCTGCGAGAAATCGTTCATGAGCTCGGCGACCGCGTGAACATCGAACTGTCCGGCGGCGTGCGCGATGACGCTTCGTTGGCCGCGGCCCTTGAGGCCGGTGCCGCCCGAGTGAACATCGGCACCGCCGCTTTGGAGAATCCGGATTGGACCGCCTCGGTCATCAAGAAGTACGGCGACCGCGTGGCTGTTGGTCTGGATGTGCGCGGTCACACACTGGCGGCGCGCGGCTGGACGCGCGAAGGCGGCGACCTGTTTGAGACCATGAAGTTCCTTGACTCCGTGGGCTGCTCGCGTTACGTGGTAACCGACGTGGCTAAGGACGGCATGATGTCCGGCCCGAACATTCAATTGCTGAGTGAAGTCGCTGAACGCACCGACGCCAAGGTCACGGCTTCCGGTGGTATCTCCAAGCTGGACGATTTGCGCGCCATCAAGGAACTGGCTGAAATTGGTGTTGATTCTGCCATCCTCGGCAAGTCCCTCTATGCACGTGCGTTCACGCTCCAGGAAGCGCTTGAAGTAGCGAAGTAGGCAAAGGACTCGCCTTAGCGAGACTGTTAATCTACCTTCGCTCAGCTATCGCTTCACTCAGACCCCTCCTACGGACAGCCCATTGGGCTGTCCGCTTAACGGCTCAGCAAGGGAGGTCGCCGGATTTGAGGAGCTTTTTGAAGACGGCGTAGTCTTCATCATTCTGTTCGGCGTAGCTGACGGCGAATGAGGCGATGGCCTGATCGAATTCGTCGGTGCCACCCATGTAATTGGCGATCGCAATCGAATCGCCGGTGCGGGCGTGGGCGTGCGCCAACGACCATGCGCACATGCGTGACAGATCGCTCAATCCCGAAGCGTTGAGATTGTCGATATCAATCGACCCCTTGCCATTCCACAACTGGCGCACGTAATAGTCGCGCGGTCGGCCATCCTCGGCCATAAAGCTCGACCAACCCAACAGCACATCGGCCGTATTCTGAATCAGCTTCTGCCCCTGAACCACGCGCTCACCGTGCGTGGCGTACGGCGACGCGCCGCAGTAATGCTCGAGCACGGAATACGTGGCCTCCTTCATCTGAATCATCATCGGATCGTCGATATCACGCGCGATCCACACCGACGTCCACGCGCGCTGGCCCACCGAGCCCACGCCCACCACCTTGCGGGCCGCATCCTGATAGCGCAAATGATCGAACACCCAACGGCGATCGTCGTACAGGGAATGCCGGTAGCTCTCGAACAGCGTGTCTATACGTGCCTGCAACGCATCCAAGTCGGCGTAATCATCCAGCTGATTGATCGGCACCAGCTCGGGCGGATTGGATTTGAACCTGAGCTTGCCGCTCTCATAACGGCACAGTTTGGCCGCCGCCGCGTCGTTATCCTTCAGCAGCGCCTTCATGGCCGCCTCGCGCAGCACACGGCTGCGTTTGGAACCGGTGGTCTCGAAGCGGTCGAGCGTCTCCTCCACGTCCAGGTGCTCGTACCACGCGTCAAGGTAATCCATTTCGGAGAACCACTTCATGCGTGTGCGGTACGTGTGTACGCACTGGACCACGGCGGCGCGACGGTCCTTCTCCTTGATTTTGTTGGCGCGTCCGCAGATCTCCACCGAGGCGGCGAGACGTTTCAGATCCCATTCCCACGGGCCGATAGCGGTTTCGTCGAAATCATTGATATCGAACACCAGACGGGCGGAAGGGGAGCGGAAAATGCCGAAATTGCCGATATGCGCGTCGCCCACGCACTGCACCGGAATGCCAGTGACTGGCGTGGAAGCCAGGTCATTGGTCATGATGAGCACGGTGCCCCGGTAGAAGGTGAAGGGGCTGGCGCTCATACGCTTGTAACGCAGCGGAATCAGATCCGGTACGCGAATCGCGGACTGCTCCTCCAAAAGGCTGATCGCCTCACGCCGGCCCTCCTTGACCTTCCAGATGGCATGTGCGTCCAGCGGCGCCTTGGTACGAGTGGCGATGCCGGCGCGCGAACGGTCGCGCGGGTCGGTGGCCTGCGTCCAGCTGGTCACGTCGACGGGCGGATTGGCGGATGGGGTGAGATGATCTTCGCTCATAGTCACTACCATAGTGCCGTGCCGGCATGGGCCTGAACCATGCCTGACATGCGGACCGGGGCATGTTGATGAAATCTCGCGACTCGCAGGTGACGAACAGTGAGATGTTAACGCCCTTCGTAACACGGTTATGGAACGATAGGCGACTATGGATAAACAGCAGGAGTTTGCGCTGCGCACGGTCGAAGAACGCGACGTGCGCTTTATTCGTCTGTGGTTCACGGACGTGTTGGGAACACTGAAGTCCGTGGCGATTGCTCCGGCCGAACTGGAAGCCGCGTTTGAGGAGGGTCTCGGCTTCGACGGTTCCGCCATCGAGGGCATGACCCGCGTGTCCGAAGACGATATGATCGTTCAACCCGATCCCTCGACGTTCCAGATCCTGCCGTGGCGCGGTGGCCCGCAAGGTACCGCCCGCATGTTCTGCGACATTCTGACCCCGGACGGCGAGCCTTCGCTCGGCGATCCACGTCACGTGTTGAAGCGCACGCTCGCCAAAGCCAAGGACAAGGGCTTCACGTTCTACGTGCATCCGGAAATCGAGTTCTACCTGTTCGAAAGCCAGGACGACTGGTCCAAGGCCCCGACCCCGATCGACGAGGGCGGCTACTTCGACCACGTGCCGCGCAGCCCAGGCATGGACTTCCGCCGTGCCACCGTGAACATGCTCGAGCAAATGGGCATCTCGGTGGAATACTCGCACCATGAGGCGGGGCCAGGCCAGAACGAGATCGATCTGCGATACGCGGACGCGCTCACCATGGCCGACAACATCATGACATTCCGTACGGTGGTCAAGGAGATTTCCTTGGAGCGTGGCATTCACGCCAGCTTCATGCCCAAGCCCCTGGCCGACGCGCCCGGTTCCGGCATGCACACGCACCTGAGCCTGTTCGAAGGCGATTCCAACGCCTTCTACGAGGCCGGTCAGGAGTTCAACATGTCCCTGACCGCCCGCCAGTTCGCCGCCGGCATCCTGTACCATGCGGCCGAAATCTGCGCGGTCACCGACCAGTACGTCAACTCGTACAAGCGCCTGTGGGGCGGTAACGAGGCACCAAGCTACATCTGCTGGGGCCACAACAACCGTTCCGCGCTGCTGCGTATCCCGCAGTACAAGCCGGGCAAGGGCAACTCCGCGCGCATGGAGTTCCGTGCGCTCGACCCGGTGGCCAACCCATACCTTGCCTACTCGGTGCTGCTGGCCGCCGGTCTCGACGGCATCGATAAGCAGATGCAGCTGGGCGAACCCACCAGTGATGACGTGTGGGAGCTCACCGACGGCGAACGTCAGGCTATGGGCATTCAGCCGCTGCCGCGCTCGCTGGACGAGGCGCTGAAGATCATGGAGAAATCCGATTTCGTGGCCGACGTGCTCGGCGAACACGCCTTCGGCTACTTCCTGGACAACAAGCACCAGGAATGGGAGGAGTACAACCAGCAGGTCACGCCTTACGAGCTGAAGAAGTATCTGCCGAAGCTGTAATCGCAAGCGTTGCACATGTGCCGAACCCCGTCGATGATTGGTCATCGGCGGGGTTTTCTATGGCGTGTCGTGGTGGTGGGTAGCGGGCAGAGGCGGGAAAAGTGTTATCGCTGAGTTGATACGAAAAAACGATTGACGTAACCGACGAATCAGCTTGTAGTACGAGCGAGAGCACTCAAGAGAGCACTCAAGAGAGCACCCATGACGAACGCACCTGCGAACACCGCGCGTACCGGCCGGCACTTGGGTGGCCGATACCTTTGGTTGGCGTGTCACCTTTGCCTTGGTCTCGGTGCTCACCGCCGTGCTGATGGCATCGATGGCAGTGTCTCTGCCACGCAACTCGCATCCGGCGAAGATCGGTTTCCTGAGGCAATTCCGCCTGTTCTTCGACCGCCGCATCCAGCTCGGCGTGGCGGATGTGGTCTTCGGCGCAGCCGCCTCCTATGTCTTCTACACGTATCTTTCGCCGATCATGCGCGACGAAATCGGCGTGCCCGAACGCTATATCAGCATCGGCTTGGTGATTTACGGCTCGCCTGCCTGTGGAGCAACCTGTACGGCGGCAAGCTGGCCGACAAAGGTCATGGCGTGGAACCATTGACCCACATTCGACCGATCTACTGCGTGCAGGCCGTCTGCCTGTGTCTGCTGGCTTTCGCCTCGCTGCTGGCGGTTGGCGCCACGACCCTGCTGCGTCCATACGTCGAACGCTGACAGTGTTGGCCGAGTCCAATCGGACAAGACCGGTCAGCTGCCGTTATCAGCTTCGCGGCGAACCGAACCAGCTGGTGTAGATAAGCGCGAAGTTGCGGTTGCCATAACTGGAGCAGGAATCGCCGGTACCGTTGCCAGCGGCCAGTGCGGCGATGTTCGGCTGGTAGGGCGTATAGATGTAGAGCAGGGCGGTCGCCTTGTTCTCGATATACACTTGTGCGCCGCCGCATGCCGCGTTCGGATGATATTGGATGTAGTTGAGATTGTGCGCCGTATACCCGTACTGTTCCTCGTGCTCGAGATAGTAACGGTACCGCTTGGCCGCGCCATACACCTGCCGAAAGAATCCGGCATAGGCGGGATCGCAGTCGGCGGTATCCGGACAGTTCAACCCCATCGCCGCCATAAGCTGATAGTCGCTGGGATCGACGGCAGTGACCAGATGCTGCTCCTTCTGCATCACGGTGAGCAGCACTTTCTGGCTCACCTTGCAGGCGCGGGCCGACTGGTCGATGATTGCCGCCGCCGACTCGCCTTTGGTGCCTGTATAGTCCGCGCACAGGCCTTCGCCTGACTCGTTCGATGTGTCGAAGGTCATCGCGGCCAGCGAGCCACCTTGTGTGTCCAAAAACGATTGGACTTCGGCCTGACTCATCGCCGAACCGTTGAAGAACTGACCATCCGAAATAATATTGCCCGGATTGAAATCGTATGTTCGCGTCAGTTCCAGCTGTGCCGCCTCGGCTGCGCGAACCTGTGCCCGCCAGTTTGTGAAACGAACCAGCCCGGCCACCAGCGCTACGACAACGACCACCGCCACCGTGGGAATCAGCACCATCTTGATACGGGTCGGCCAGTTCGCCTTACGCCAGGAACGCTTCAGAGCATTGATCGGACCGTGCCTACGATTGCGTTTCCTGTTCCGATTGCCGAGGCGTCCGCGCACTTGCCCACGCTGTGATGACGGCTTGCGCGTGCGCTGGCGCGTGGCCTGGCGACTTGTTTGCCGTCCGGTCACGCCAGCGCTTTCTTGATACGGTTGAGCGAAGCCGGCCCCTTGGTGCCAAGCTCCTGCGCCCATAGGGACACGTAGAACTCTTCAAGCATCCAACGGGCCTGTTCGGCCTGCTTCATCAATGCCTCATGCTTCGGGCCGGCCGGCTCCGCCTTGGCACGGGCCAACGCCTTATCAACCACCTGACGGGCCTCGTCGGCCTGCCAAGCCCACTTGACATCACGGTTCTTATCGGTTTTCGCCTTATTGAGTCGGCTCAGATCGGCTCTCAAATATCGGCTCAACGACTTCAGCGCATCCGGGGGAGTGCGCCCGATGAATCCGGGGTAGACGAGCGTGGCGATATGGTCGCGAATCGACTGCAACACCGAAAGCATCGGCAGATCAGCCTTGCCGCCAGTGGCCTTGTCGACCTCGGCATAAGCCTTGAGCACGGCGATCACGTCATGCGCCACCTGATAGACGGTGTCCTCGTACACTTCGCGCACATCGAGCACCGCATTGGCTAACGCCTCATCGTCCGAGAGCCTGTCGACATTCGGCATCAGCCGTTTGACCGTGGCCAGCTGCAGGTCTTCGACCAGATCCTTGGTGGACTTGTACGGAGCAGAAGCCAGCATCAACGCCTCGGTACCCAGCCAGCGCGACGAGATGCGTTCGGCCGGCAATCGCAACGCATCCAATGCGCCACGCCAGAGCATCGTGGCCCGGGACTCGGTGGTGGCACCCGCCTTATGCAACAGGTTCGCCTGACTGACCAGCTTGCCCTGTTCTCCAGCCTGATCGGCCTGCTTCTTGACCATTTGACGGGCCGACGCCTCCGCCTGCGCGGCGAACTTGCGTTGCAGCGCCTTCAGATCCTTGGACACACCCAGCACCTTGATGGGGCCGCGCGCATGCCGGCGTCCACGAGGGTGCTTGCCGGCCGGCAGTTGCTGCTCCACCGAGAACGTGACTCTGAGATACGGGGAAAGACGCTCGACCAGTTCCGGCCCCAACACTTCGGGATGAATCTGCGCACCCTTGGTGGCGATGGCCGCCTTGGTGAACACATGTGCCAGATCGGGCCAGCCAACGGTCGTGCCATCCTCATCCACCGGCGGCAGATTCGGCTTCTGCTGCGAGCCCGAGCCCGGCAGATCCGGGTAATGCTCGTCGATCCAGTCACGAATCGCACGCGCGGCATCCGGGGCCGGCACGAACTGGACGCGCAGCTGCTTGGGCAGCGCCTTGATCATCGACAGGATCAGCTCATCCAACAGACCCGGCACATTCCATGTGAACTGGTCGGGCGTGATACGCGAGAGCGCCTTCAACGGCACATGCACGGTGACGCCGTCGGCCGGGTCGGCCGGATCGTACACGTAGCTCAGACGCAGGTCGATGGGTTGGCCGTCCGATCCGGTCGTATGCCAATGGTCGGGGTAATCGTCCAGACTCACCGAATCGCTGGATGCCAGACGCTCCACCTTGGCCGGGTCGAAATCAAGCAGATTCGGCTGACGGTCATGCTCGGACTTCCACCATTTCGCCAGATCGGCCACGCTGGTCACATCGTTGGGAATGACCGCGTTGTAGAAGTCGAACAGATCCTCGTCGGACACGGTATCCGCCAGCTGGCGGGTGCGGCTCGCATCATCGGCGGCATCCTCGAGAATGTCGCGGTTTTTGCCCACGAAGTCGTCGTAACTGAAACGCTGCTGAATATCGCCCTCGACCAGACCCTGGCGAATCAGGAAGTCGCGCGCCTCAAGTGGATTGATGCGTCCCCACTGCACGGCACGGTCCTGTACGATCGGCAGACCATACAGCAGCACGCGCGCGGTGGCCACAGCCGAGCCACGCGAACCCGACCAGTGCGGCTCCGCATACGTGGTGCGGGTCAATTGGCCGGCCAACGGTTCGGCCCACGCGGGGTCGATGGCCGCCGAATAGCGGGCCCACAGGCGAGAGGTTTCCACCAGTTCGGTGCTCATCACCCATGACGGGGTCTTCTTGGCCACGGCGGAAGCGGGGAACAGGGCGAAACGGGTGCCGCGTGCGCCCTGATAATCGTTCTTCGACTGCTTCTGGGCGCGTTTCATCGCACGGGCGCGCGCCGAACCGGTCAGCCCCGCGAAATCGGAGGCCTTGGGCTCGCGCACCACCTGCATGCCCATCATCGACAGCAATCCGGCGAGCATCGACTTGTGGATGCCGTCCGCATCCCACGCGCAGCACAGCGAATGCGCGGCCTGCTGATTCAACGGCAGCTGGCGGATCTCCAAGCCTGGGCGGGAGGCGGGCAGCGGGTCGCCGACCTTGAACTTCAGCTCCTTGCACATCTGGCGTAGTTGGGAGACGAGATCTTTCCACTGGCGCATCCTCAGCCAGCTGAAATACTCGGTTTTGCAGATACGGCGCAGCGCGTTGTTGCTCGGGTCGCCGTCTGCTTGGAACACGCGGTCCCAGATATTCAGGGCCGTCAGGAAGTCGGAGGTCTCATCCGCATACCGGTTGTGGATGCGGTCGGCATCCTCACGCTTGTCGTCCGGGCGTTCACGTGGGTCCTGCAAGCTCAGGAACGCCACGACCACGAGCACCTGGGCCAGAAGATTCGGCGAACCGGTTTTCGCGGCCTCGATAACCATACGTCCCAGACGCACGTCGATGGGGATGCGCGCCAGCTGACGACCGGTATGGGTGAGCGTCACCTCGCCGCGCTTGCGGCCGATGGCCTTGAGCTCGGTGAGCTCATTGAAACCGTCCGACACGGCCTTCATATCCGGCGGATCGATGAACCCGAAGTTCGTGACGTCCTCGGCCGTGCGGGCCACGCCCACCGACAGCATGTGGAGTACCACGGCACCCAGCGAGGTACGCAGGATTTCCGGCTCGGTGAAGCGCGGACGGGTCTCGTAATCCTCACGCGAATACAGGCGGATCGCGATGCCGTCGGCCACACGGCCGCATCGGCCGGACCTCTGGTCGGCACTGGCCTGGCTGATCGGCTCGATCGGCAGACGCTGAACCTTTGCGGTCTTCGAATACCGGGAGATACGGGCGGAACCGGGGTCCACCACATACCGGATACCGGGCACGGTCAGCGAGGTCTCAGCCACATTGGTGGCAATGACGATGCGCTGGTGAAGGTGCGATTCAAACACCTTATGCTGGTCGGCGGCGGACAGTCGCGCGAACAGCGGCATGATCTCGATGGCATCCGGCCGGCGCATGTCATCGGCGCGCGGGCCGTAATGATGCCGCAGTGCGGCCTCGAACTCGTGGATGTCGCGCTCGCCGGAGGCGAAGACCAGAATATCGCGGGGACCGCGCTCGTGGGAGGAGTGAATCACCAGCTCGGCGCAGGCTCGAGCCACGGCGGTAGGCATATCGGTGATGCCGTCATCGGCATAGGAGGCACCGGACCGGCCGCGGGGCCGGTCGGAATCGGATTCCGCGATGGCGCTGGCCAGCTCGTCGTAATCGGCGTCGCCGGGGCGGGCGCCCACCGCGAATCCCGGCACTTCGCGCATCAACGCGGGCGCGGTGCCAAGCGGCTCGTAGACCACCTGCACGGGGAAGGTGCGGCCGGAAACCTCGATTACCGGCACCTTCTCATGCAAGGCGTGCTCGAAATGCTCCTGGAACTTGACCGAATCGATGGTCGCGGAGGTAATGATGAGCTTCAGATCGCGGCGCTGAGGCAGCAGTGCCGTCAGATAGCCGAGCAGAAAGTCGATGTTAAGACTGCGCTCATGCGCCTCGTCGATGATGATCGTATCGTATCGGGTGAGTTTCGGATCGCGCTGGATCTGGGCGAGCAGAATACCGTCGGTCACGACCCTCAATCGTGTGCCGGGCGAGCTTTCGTCGGTGAAACGCACCTGATAGCCGACCTCGTCACCGAGCTTCACGCCCATCTCCGAGGCGATACGTTCGGCCACCGTGCGTGCGGCGATACGGCGAGGCTGGGTGTGCACGATCTGCTTGCCGTGCGTGCCACGGCCAAGCTCAAGCAGGATTTTCGGCAGCTGTGTGGTTTTGCCCGAACCGGTCTGGCCGGACACAATAACGACTTGGGAACGTTTGACCGCGCTGGCTATCTCATCACGCGCGGCAGATACGGGAAGTTCTGCGGGATACTCATATTTCATGACGAACTTCAATGATACGGAAGCCCTTGGAGCTCGCGTATTTGCTCGCAGTGAACCCCTCGCCGAGCGCATCGTCCAGCCAGGGGATCAGCGAATCGGAACCGAGATTCTTCTGCACTACGAGATAGGCGGCACCGCCCACCTTGAGCTTCGGCAGCCAAGCCATAAGCAATGTATGCAGCGCTTCCTTGCCGACTCGGATCGGTGGGTTCGACCAAATCACATCAAACGTGAGGTCGCTCGGCACCGTCTCGCAGAACGCCGGCTGGTTCTCGGCAGGCAGGGGAGTGCTGGACTCGTCCACCTGAGCCGTATGAATGTTCGTGTGGCCGTTCGCCTGTGCGTTGGCATGGGTCAGGTCCACCGCGCGCTCGTTGACATCCACCGCCCACACGTTCGCTTCGGGCGACTCAAACGCCAATGTCAGGGCGATAGGGCCCCAGCCGCAGCCCAAATCCAGAAAATCGCCGGTAAGCGGCGGCTCGGGCGCATGCTTCAGCAATACCGACGTACCGAGGTCCACGCGCGAGCCGGAGAACACGCCGTTCGACACCTGAGCGGTCGCCTCATGGCCGCGCAACGTTACGTTCAATGTGCGGCGCACATCCTTCGATGCGGGTTCCGCAGAGAAATACTGTTCTGCCATGGTCGCTCCATTTCTGCGGGATTCGCCGCTCTCGTATGCCGACCTGTATCAGCCGGCCTATGCCGGTACGTGCCGATCTATGCCAGCATGTCACCTCATGTGATGATAATAAAGGACCATAGAAGAATCGTGGACCATTCCAACCAAACGAGGCGCACTTGACCGACAACACCCAGTACACCGACATCAACCGCGGCAACAACGACGTTACCCCTGAAGGTGTGCTGGCCGAGCAGTCCGAAGTGTTGCTCGACGACAGCCAGCGCGCGACCGGCTGGCATGAGGACGCCAACCAGGAATGGGAGGAGCGCGAGGCCCGCAACGAGCTCAAGCATGTCGCCGGTCTCGGCGAGCTGCAGGACGTCACCGAAGTCGAATACCGCAAGGTGCGTCTGGAACGTGTGGTGCTCGTCGGCGTCTGGTCGTCCGCCGTCACCACGCAAGCCAAGGCCGAGGAATCATTGAGAGAGTTGGCGGCGCTCGCCGAAACCGCCGGTGCGGTGGTATGCGATGGTTTGCTGCAGCATCGCTCCAAGCCGGATGCAGCCACGTACGTTGGTTCCGGCAAAGCCAAGGAGATTGCCGGCATCGTGGCGCGTGAGGAAGCCGATACGATTATCGTGGACGACGACCTGCCGCCGTCACAGCGCCGTGCATTGGAGGACGCCGCCAAAGTCAAGGTGGTGGATCGCACCGCGGTGATTCTGGACATCTTCGCCCAGCACGCCACCTCGCGTGAAGGTAAGGCGCAGGTGGAGTTGGCGCAGCTCGAATACATGCTGCCCCGACTGCGTGGTTGGGGTGGTTCGCTGTCCCGTCAGGCCGGCGGTCGCGCGGCCGGCGCGGATGCGGGCATCGGATCGCGAGGCCCGGGCGAGACCAAAATCGAAATGGACCGTCGTGTAATTCGCACGCGTATCGCCAGACTGCGCCGTCAGATTCGTGAGATGGCCCCGGCACGTGAGGTCAAGCGCGGTTCACGCCGTCGCTTCGGCCTGCCCACAGTGGCCGTGGTCGGCTACACGAACGCCGGCAAATCCTCGTTGACCAACCGTCTGACCGGTTCGGCCGAACTGGTGGAAAACGCGCTGTTCGCCACATTGGACACGGCCGTGCGCCGCGCCAAAACCCGCGACGGACGCGCTTACGCCTACGTGGACACGGTCGGCTTCGTGCGCCGCCTGCCCACCCAGCTGGTCGAGGCGTTCAAATCCACCCTGGAAGAGGTGGCCGAGGCCGACGTGATCCTGCATGTGGTCGATGGCTCCCACCCTGACCCGTTCTCTCAGGTCGACGCGGTCAATGACGTGTTGGCGGACATCGAAGGCACGGCCTCGATTCCGCGTATTCTCGTATTCAACAAGGCCGATCAGGCGGACGAGGCGACTCGTGAACGACTCGCCGCGCTGCAGCCAGATGCGTTCATCGTCTCCGCCTATACCGGTGAGGGATTGGACGAGCTGCGTACCGCGGTCGAAAGTCTGCTGCCGGTCCCGCATGTGCATGTCAACGCTCTGTTGCCGTATACCGCTGGCTCCCTGATCTCTCGTGTACGCGAATACGGCAAGGTAGACAAGGTGGAGTACCGCGATGATGGCATACAGCTTGAAGCGGATGTTGACGCCCATCTTGCCGCTCAGGTGGTCGAACAGTCCATTGACTAACGTGATAAACATCACAGTATATTCGTGAGCGCTAACAACCGTTGAAAACATTACCATACGGTTATCAAACAGGGTGGTGTGCTGGTAGCAAAACGTCTTAGCGGGTTTATAGAGTGAAGACGTTAGTTACAAGGCCTGCCATTCATCAGCAGACCGCCTTTGAAGAGAGGTTCATCCATCATGGCGGAAACTACCGTTAAGCCCACGAAGCTTGCTGTTATTGGTGCCGGTGCCGTTGGCTCCACCCTCGCCTTCGCCGCTGCCCAGCGTGGCATCGCTCGCGAGATTGTGCTTGAAGACATCGCCAAGGAGCGCGTGGAAGCCGAAGTGCTCGACATGCAGCATGGCTCCAGCTTCTATCCGACCGTGTCCATCGACGGTTCCGACGATCCTGAGATCTGCCGCGACGCCGACATGGTCGTCATCACCGCTGGTCCGCGTCAGAAGCCGGGTCAGTCTCGTCTTGAGCTCGTTGGCGCTACCGTCAACATCCTCAAGGCCATCATGCCGAACTTGGTCAAGGTGGCTCCGAACGCCATCTACATGCTCATCACCAACCCGGTCGACATCGCTACCCACGTGGCTCAGAAGCTCACCGGTCTGCCCGAGAACCAGATCTTCGGTTCCGGCACCAACCTGGACTCCGCTCGTCTGCGCTTCCTGATTGCCCAGCAGACCGGCGTCAACGTCAAGAACGTGCACGCCTACATCGCCGGCGAGCACGGCGACTCCGAAGTCCCGCTGTGGGAGTCCGCCACCATCGGTGGCGTCCCCATGTGCGACTGGACCCCGCTGCCCGGCCACGATCCGCTCGACGCCGACAAGCGCGAGGAGATCCACCAGGAAGTCAAGAACGCCGCTTACAAGATCATCAACGGTAAGGGTGCCACCAACTACGCCATCGGCATGTCCGGCGTCGACATCATCGAAGCCGTCCTGCACGACACCAACCGCATTCTGCCCGTGAGCTCCATGCTCAAGGACTTCCACGGCATCTCCGACATCTGCATGTCCGTGCCGACCCTCCTCAACCGTCAGGGCGTCAACAACACCATCAACACCCCGGTCTCCGACAAGGAGCTCGCCGCTCTGAAGCGCTCTGCCGAGACGCTGAAGGAAACCGCCGCCCAGTTCGGCTTCTGATAAAAAATCGCTGTACGGAGCGCCTTTCGCACCGCACAAGACTCGACCTACCTTTGTAGGCCTTCAACTTGTGCGGCACGAAAATCGCACACGTACAGCGATTTTTTATACCCTGCTGAATGCTCCCGTTGGGAGCATTTTTTATTCGTGGATTTCGTTGGAGGAGGGGGAGCTATAGCCCTCGGGCTCGAGCTGGAAGGTGGTGTGGGGGACCGAGACCGGGAAGTGCTCGCGCAGGCAATCCTGCAGTTGGGTGAGGATTGTGGCGGCATCTTCCATGGTGAGGTCTTTGTCGACTACCACGTGGGCCATCAGAATCGGCATGCCGGTGGACACCGTGCTGGCGTGGAGGTCATGCACGGCAAGCACATGCGGCACGTCTTCCAGATGTTCGCGTACCTTATCGAGGTCAAGTCCATCCGGTGTTTCCTCCAGCAGCACCTTGACCGCGTTGTGCAGCAACTTGATGGCGCGCGGAATCATCATCAGTGCGATGACGGCACCGGCCACGGCGTCGAAGCCATTCCATCCGGTGGGGATCATTACCAGGGCAGAGGCCACCACGGCCACCGAGCCAAGTGCGTCATTCATCACCTCGAGGAACGCGGCCTTCATATTCATGTTGTCTTCGCGCTGCGAGGCAAGGATGAAAATCGAGATGAAATTTGCGGCAAGACCCAGAATGCCCACGAACAGCAGCAAGCCGATATCGTCGATTTCCGCTTTGGAACCGCCGAACAGACGCATGCCGGCCTCCATCAACGCATAGATGCCAACGACGAGCAGCACCACGGCACCTGCGGCAGCGGTGAGCACCTCAAGCCTGGCCCAGCCCCAAGTACGAGTGTTGCTGGGCTTGCGGCGCATCAGTATGGCGGTGATTGTGGATGCCGCCAGCACGGACATGTCGGTGAGCATATGACCGGCATCCACCAGCAGGGCCAATGAGCCGGTTAAGACAGCCGACACCATTTCGATGAGGAAGACCGAACCGGTTACGGTCAACGTGGCAATCAGCCTACGCTGGTGCGCGGCAGGGTTTATGGATGTGGATGGTGCGGGTGCATGGGTATGAGCCATATGTACTCCTTCGCTCTATCGAGTTGAAACCGCTTCTCAATACCATTTGCGATATGGTCTGAATACGACGAAACCCCGGCGCGAGGCCGGGGTTCCGTAAGCTGTGCGTGACTATAGCACGACCGGCGCGATTCGGTGCACGCTGATCAGCTGGTGGCGAACAGGCTACAATTTGCGCAGCACGGTGACTACCTTGCCCATAATCGTGGCATGTGTGCCGTCGATGGGCGAGTATGCGGGGTTGTGTGGCATCAGCCAGACATGGCCGTTTTCCTTGCGGAAGGTCTTCACCGTGGCCTCGTCATCCAGCAGAGCGGCGACGATATCTCCGTTGACGGCGGAATTCTGTTCGCGCACCACCACATAGTCGCCATCGCAGATAGCGGCATCCACCATGGAATCGCCGTGGACTTCCAGCATGAACAGGGTGCCGGAGCCGGTCAGCCGTTCCGGCAGACGCATGACGTCGTCCACATGCTGTTCGGCGGTAATTGGCACGCCGGCGGCAATACGGCCAACGAGCGGCACATCGTGTGATTCGGCAATGGCTTCGGCGGGGAATTGGTATATCTCCGCCACATTACTGGTGCTGGTTGCCTCTTCGCTGGCTTGGGAGGGCTTTTCGGCATTCGGGGCGGATCCTGCCACCACCTCGATGGCTCGACCCTTGTTCGCGTTCATGCGGATGAAGCCCTTGTCTTCCAAAACTTGTAGCTGATGCTTGACCGAAGACGGACTTTTGAGCCCGGCGGCATTTCCGATTTCCCGGAAAGAGGGAGCGAAGCCTTGTTCGTCGATATGCGTGCGAATGGCGTCCAACACTTTGCGCTGGCGGTCGGTCAGGGTGGACTCGTCCGGCTTCTGCTTGGGGGAGAAGGGAATGGTGCTCACGTCAGGGCTCCTTTCGTTATGTCACCAGCATAACCTGTTGTTCGTGTGAAATCAAACATCTGTTCGAGTTTTGACTTGACCGTGTCGAACGTTTGTGCCATTATAAGAACAGTTGTTCGATAGAACATCTGTTCGAGAGAGGTGGTCGTGATGACTGGTTCAATGGTGATGGCCCCGGCCTGTAGTGCACGTGTAGCTATGCAGCATGCTGGAACGTCCCGCCGGAATGTGCGTGGGAAGATTATCGCAGTGATGGTCGCCTTGGCGCTGGCCTGGTGTGGTTTCGGCGCGCTTACCGTTCAGCGGGCCCAATCGGATACGGGGGCCACGCAGGTGACCGGTTATATCGTGCGGCCGGGGGATACGCTCTGGTCATATGCTTCGGCTATCACGCCTGCTGGTCATGATGTATCGGAAACGGTGGATGAGCTGATTGCGTTGAACAATCTTGAGTCCGGATCATTGCAGGCCGGGCAGCGCATTATTGTTCCGGTTGAGTAAATGAAACCCGAGCGGCATGGTTTTTCCGCCCGTACACGTTATTCTGGGGAGCATGCATTGTCCTTTTTGCCAGAACCCCGACACCAAAGTCATTGATACGCGCATTAGCGATGACGGTCATTCCATCCGTCGGCGTCGCGTATGCCCGAAATGCAGCAAGCGTTTTACCACGGTGGAAACCAGTATGCTGCTGGTCACTAAACGTTCGGGTGGCGTGGAGCCATTCAGTAGAGACAAAGTGATTTCCGGCGTACGCAAAGCTTGTCAGGGGCGGCCGGTCAGAGAAGAGGATCTGAAGCTGCTGGGACAGAAAGTCGAAGAGGATCTTCGCTCCCGAGGCCTTGCCGAAGTCACCTCAGATGAAGTGGGCAAAGCCATCCTGAAACCGTTGCGTGACTTGGATGTGGTGGCGTACCTTCGATTCGCGAGTGTGTACCAGAACTTTGCAGGTCTGGAGGATTTCCAAAGCGCCATTGATGGTTTGCGTGAATAATATGCGAATGCCATGCACCGTGATCTGCGAGTGATTCGCAAACCATGGTGCGAGCCAATCATGAAGCCCAGCACTTATGAAAGAGACCCGTCGACGACGGGTCTCTTTCATATCAATCGAGGATGAGCTGCGTCAGCTGATGACACGCATGCGAATGGTGCCTTCGATGTTGCGCAGTGCTTCAAGCGTGGCGGCGCTGGGCTTCTGAGCCACGTCGGTGACCACATAGCCAAGTTCGCCTTCGGTTGCCAGCGACTGGAAGGAAACGTTGATGTTCTCCTCGCCGAGCACATGATTGACATGAGCCAGCACACCAGGAAGATTGTCGTGCAGATGGGCGATACGGCACACACCCTTGCACTCACCGAGGTTGATCTGCGGTAGGTTCACGGACAAGGAGGTAGAACCCTTGAACCAGTAATCCTCAAGACGCTGAGAGACGAAATGGCCGATGGATTCCTGAGCTTCCAAGGTGGAGCCGCCAATATGAGGAGTCAGAATCATATTGTCTTCATTGGCCAGTGAAGTCTCGAACGGATCTCCGCTCTTCTTCGGCTCAACGGGGAACACGTCGACCGCCGCGCCAGACAGATGGCCGGAATCGAGGTGCTGCTTCAGAGCTCCCAGATCGGCGACGAAACCGCGCGAAAGGTTAATGAAAATCGCGTCCTGCTTCATGTGGGCGAATTGGTCTTCGCCGAAGAAGCCGGTGTTCGACTTGCGGCCATCCACGTGCAGGGTCACGGCATCGGACTGTTCCAGCAGTTCGTTGAGGGTGTCGCAACGGTGGGCGTTGCCCAGTGCCAGTTTCTCCTCAATGTCGTAGAACACCACGCGCATGCCGAGGGCCTCGGCCAGTACTGACAGCTGGGAGCCGATGTTGCCGTAGCCGATGATGCCGAGGGTCTTGCCGCGCACTTCATGCGAGCCGGAAGCGGACTTGTCCCACAGGCCATGCTTGATGTGATGCGTGTGTGCGGGAATGCGGCGCATCAAGCAGATGATGTCGCAGATCACCAATTCCACCACGGAACGGGTGTTGGAGTAGGGAGCGTTGAACACGGCGATGCCACGCTTGCCGGCATGTGCCAGATCGACCTGATTGGTGCCGATGCAGAAGCAGCCGATGGCGCTTAGCGTAGGACGCGCATCCAGCACGCGGGCTGTGACGTTGGTCTTGGAGCGTACGCCCACCAAGTCCACGCCATCCAGCGCATCGATGAGTTCGTCCTCGCTCAGGGCTCCCTTCATGGTCTCGACTTCGAAACCGTGATCACGCAGCGATTTGGCCGCATCGGGGTGAATGTTTTCCAATAACAGTGCTTTGGGCATGCTTCATACCTTAGATGTTCAGGGACTTTTCGTCCGCTTTTGTCCGAACTATAACCAGTTTCTGGGTCGGCCTGGTCATTGCCACGTACAGGTCCGAGGCGGCGACCAGGCGGCTCGGCGCGTCATCCTCGATGAGACCGGGCTCGACCACCACGACGGCATCGAACTCCAGACCCTTGACCGTTTCAGTGCCGCAGACGCTGATTTGCTCATCCCATTCGGGCTGCTCGATGAGCCTTGCGTATTCGGCCGGGTCAAGAATGACAGCCAGTTTGCGGCGCACGGCATCGCGCACCGGGGCGATGAGATTATCCGGACAGATGACGGCGATGCGGCCGGTGCCGTCTGCCGAAACGAATTGTTCGGCAAGCTGCGCCGCCTGCTCGGCCGTCGTTTCCAGCAAGGACGACATGTCGGGCACCACATTGCGGGACACCGAATCGGGGATGGTGCGCACCGCATTGACCGTGGAGATGTAGAGGCCTTCCTCCTCGGCAAATCGTGAGGCAAGTTCGGAAACTTCCTGCGGATTACGGTAGTTGATGGTCAACTCGTTCAAATCCCAGTGGCTTTCGCCGAACAGGCGGTTCATCGATTTGCTCCAGCGTCGGGTGCCGCCCAGCGCCGAAGTCTGCGCCACATCGCCCACGATGGTGAACGAGCGGGAGGGGCAACGGCGGATCAACATACGCCAGTCCATGGCGGTCAATTCCTGCGCTTCATCGACCACGATGTGCCCGTAGGTCCATTCACGGTCGGCCGCGGCCCGCTGCGCGGTCAGCTCAGCGTCGTCCCCGTTCATCTGGTCGAGCAGCATCTGACTGGAGACGATGCCTCCACCCAGACCGGTCGCGGCCAGAGTGTCTTTGGCATACTGCTCTTCGGCGGCACGACGTGCGTCGGCGGCGGACTGGCGGGCCACCGCCTTGGGATCGGGGCCCAGCATATCCATTGCTTCGTCGAGCAGCGGAATATCGGAGCGGGTCAACGGGGAGCCTTTGGGGCGGGCAAGTGCCGCGATGTCGTTGTCGGTCAGCCAACCAGCCAGAGACTTCAGACGTTCGGGATGGGCGAACAGCTGATCGATGAGCCATGGGGCGGTCATCGGCAGCCAGCACAGGTTCAGGGTCTTGCGAACCTGCTCGTTCATACGTAGCAGCGACATCGCGCGGTTCAGCTCCGCCTGATCCGGCGTGTAATCAAGCTGTTCGGCATAACGGTTCTGCATGCTGGTCAGCATCGAACGGATAAAGGTCTCGCGGGCCTTGTTATGAGGTTGTCGGGTGCGCTTCGCGTCCGCCTGCGCCTGCTCGATATCAGTGGCCAGCATTGGTACCTGAATGCCGCTAATGGTTACTGTCGGCAGAGCAGCGGGAACACGCACGCGTGCGGCGATGGCATTGGCCACTACGGAGGTCATGCGTCGATCGCCCTTGAGCTTGGCTGCATAAGGGGAGTCGACCGCCGTGGCGGTGATGCCGGGAATCAGATCGCTGATGGTGCGTGAGACCACGCCGGTCTCGCCCAAGGAGGGTAGCACCTGATCGATGTAGTGCAGGAACGCCGAGCTGGGGCCAACAACCAGCACGCCGGAACGTTCCAGCGTGCGCCGGTGCGTGTACAGCAGGTAGGCGGCGCGATGGAGCGCCACGGCCGTCTTGCCGGTGCCGGGGCCGCCCTGCACCACCACGGCGCGATTCATGTCGGAGCGGATGATGCGGTCCTGCTCGGCCTGAATGGTGGCCACGATATCGGTCATTTTGCCGGTGCGGCGTGAGCTCAACGAAGCCAGCAGCGCACCCTCGCCGGTCAATGTGCCGGCGGAAGACGCTTGGCCGACCTGGTCTGAATGCACGTCGAGCACCTCATCCTCAACGCCCACGACTTCGCGGAAACTCAAGGTGATATGCCTGCGCATCACGATGTCGCCGTGATTGGAAGGGGTCGCCTCATAGAAAGGACGTGCGGCTTCGGCACGCCAGTCGGTCAGAATCGGCTCATGGTCCGGGCTCGACAGGCCGATGCGGCCGATGTAATGACGGTCGCCGTTCTTGGCATCGAGACGGCCAAACACCAGCCGATCCTCAACGCTGCGCAATTGCGTGAGGCGGTTTTCGTACATTGTGGCAAAGGAGTCTCGTTCGCTGCGTTGCGTGGGGGATCCGTGGGAGCCGGCGGCGCGTACGGTGTCCAGGCGTTGCCACATTTCGGCTCGCAGATCATCCAATCGTCCATAGGCGCGATCGACGGCCTGCTGCTCTTCATGCAGCTGGGAGGCGTAACTCGACATGCTGTTCTCTTCGTTCCATTTCCGTGGGGCAGAAAAACTTAAGGCATTCAAATTTACCGCACACCCCCTACGTCAGTGATGCGGACAACTCGGAATAGGTGAATTCAGCGTGAATTCACCATGCTGCTCGGTCGGTGGGGTGCGCGACGTGGATTGGATGTGCGGAGCGTCCATTCGTGCGACAGTCGTGGCCGACACGCGCAATCCATCGGTAATTGCCCTAAAAGGGTGAGCAAATCGTGCATGAGTGGGGAGAAATGGGGAATCGTGGGGTAGAGTGGTGAGCCAGTTGGCCGAAGTGTATCCCACGTAACGATGAAGGAGGTGGAGCCATGGTTGCCGATCAGACGATTCGCGACGCTGATGCCAACGCACAAGGCTCCACCACTATGGCCGATCTCATGGCTGGTCTGCCGCCATTGCTTCTCGGCACATATACGCCGAAGATCGATGCCAAGGGCCGTATGGCGCTTCCGGCCAAATTCCGCTCCCAGCTGGGGCAGGGCCTGGTCATGGCCCGAGGCCAGGAACGGTGCGTGTACCTGCTGCCGTTCGACGAATTTCGACGTATCGCCTCGCAGATTCAGCGTGTGTCGGTGGGAAACAAAGCCGCCCGCGAATACCTGCGTGTGTTCCTTTCCGGTGCCGTCGACCAGCAGCCGGACAAGCAGGGCCGCGTGCTGGTGCCGCAGATGCTGCGCGATTACGCCAATCTGGGTTCCGACGTCGTGGTGATCGGCGTTGGCACCCGTGCCGAACTGTGGAATAAGGACACGTGGGAGTCCTACCTCGCCGAGAAGGAAGAGGGATATTCCGATATTGCTGACGATGTGTTGCCGGAGGTGGAATTCTGATGGTTGATGTGGCGAATATTCATCTGCCGGTATTGCTTGACGATTGCGTGAACCTGATGGCACCTGCCCTGGAACATGAGAACGCCATCGCAGTGGATTGCACCCTGGGCCTTGCCGGCCATTCCATCGCCTTCCTTAAGGCCGCGCCTCAGGCTCGGCTCATCGGCATTGACCGTGACAGTGAAGCGCTGGGGCTGGCCACCGAACGTATGGAACGGGAGGGGCTCGCCGATCGATTCATTCCGGTGCATGCCGCCTTCGATCAGCTCGATCAGGTGTTGGCGGACCAAGACATCGAACGCGTGGACGCCGTATTCATGGATCTGGGATTATCCAGCCTGCAGATCGACGAAACCGATCGTGGCTTCTCCTATTCGCATGATGCGCCGCTGGATATGCGCATGGACGTCAGCCAGCCGTTGACGGCCGAACGGATTCTTGCCACCTATGATGCGGCGGAACTGGTCCGCATATTCAAGGAATACGGTGAAGAGCGTTTCTCGCGTCAGATCGCCCGCGCCATCGTGGCGCGTCGAGACAAGGAGCCGTTTACCACCACCGCACAGCTCAACCGTCTGGTCGATGAAGTGGTGCCGCAAGCCCACCGCCCGGCGGGCAATCCCGCCAAACGCGTCTTCCAGGCGTTGCGCATTGAAGTCAACGGCGAATTGGACAAGCTCGCCTCCACATTGCCGCAGGCCGCGAACCGACTGCATGTCGGGGGACGACTGGTGGTGGAGTCCTATCATTCGCTCGAAGACAAAACCGTCAAATCGTTCATGGCACAAGGGCTGCGAGTGGATGTTCCGGCTGGCCTGCCTGTCATACCGCCGGATGCCCAACCGTTTTTCACGGATCTCACGCGAGGTGCCATCAAGGCCGACGAACATGAAATCGCAGCCAACCCGAGATCGGCTTCGGTGCGGTTGCGGGCGGTGGAAGTCAGCCGTGAGATTCCGTCACGATGGAGGAAACGCTTTACGCAAACCGCGCAGGGCCTGAATGACGTCAAGATACAAGGCTCCGCGTCTCCGGGCAGAGCCAAAAACACGGCACGAATTCGTACAAGGAGGGGATAACAGCATATGGCAACTGCACGTAGCATTCGATCGAACGCGGCTCCAGCCTCGAACCGACCGCACACCAAGCATCAGTCCTCCTCCCGACCTGAGCTGCGGGTGGTCTCCAACCCGCGTGGAAACGAGCAGGGCAATGTCGTCGGACGGGTCATCGAATGGACCAGAACAAGAAGCGCACCGCTGGTGCACGTGGCCATTGCAGTGATCTTCCTCGTCGGCACCTTGTTCGGCGCGCTGATGCTGCGTACCCAGATGGTGCAGAACTCGTTTGAGGCGGCACAGATCGAAACCAACATCAACAGACTTACCCAAGATATCGAAGACGATCAGGCCAAACTCGATCAATTGGTCGCGAACCTGCCCGACAAGGCCAGCGACATGGGCATGGTCCCGCAGCAGGGATCAGTGTCCATCGACTTAAGCGGATACCAGTCCAACAAAGGCGGAACCCAGTGAACACCATTCGTCGCATCGTAGAGTTCGCCAAGGTCAAGACCTTCGCGTTCAAATGCATCGCCATCGGCGCCGCATTGGCGTTGGTGGCGTCGGCATGCGTGATTCAGCTGGCCTCCACCCAGCTCATCGGCGGCCGTCAAACCGCACAAGCGGCCACGGCTAACCGCACCCTGACCGTGACGTTGAGCGCCAAACGTGGGCGTATCCTCGACGCCAACGGCTCCGTGCTCGCTCAAAGCGTGGAGCGTTATACTATCGTCGCCAATCCGGAGGCTGCACAGGAGTTCGAGCCGATTACTTGCAATGACAACACCCGTGATTACTGCCACGAAATTGACGGCAAACCCGTGGGCGCTACCGGAGCGGCGGCCGTGGGCCGACTGCTGGCCAAAGTCCTGGATATGAACGCCATGGAACTGGGCGCTGATCTGTCCGGTACCGGGCAGTATGTGATTCTGAAGAAAGATGTGACTCCGCAGGTCAAGCGCAGCATCGAGGCGTTGCACCTGGGCGGTATTGTCTGGGGTGAGCTGAGCAGTGAACGACTGTATGCGGATGGCGATCTCATGGGCGCGCTGCTTGGCGGCGTGAACGACAACGGCGATGGCGTCGCCGGCATCGAGCAGGTCGAGAACAAGACGCTTACCGGAACCGATGGCCATGAAACCTACCAGCGTGGTAATGGCGGCGAAGAGATTCCCGGCACCATGACCGAATCGGTGGCGGCCAAAAATGGCGACGATATCACCCTGACCATTGACCGTGATGTGCAATGGTATGTCAAAAAGGTCTTGAAGGAGGCCGAATCCAAGTATGGTGCAGCGTGGGCGATCGCCGTGGTGCAGGATGTCCAGAGCGGGGAGATTCTCGCACTGGCCGATAGCGATGAAGTACAGGCTGGTACCGATGCGGCGAAGATGAGCCCGTCTCGGGCCGTGTCCGAAACCTTCGAGCCTGGTTCGGTGGGCAAGGTCATCTCCATGTCCGGCTATCTGCAGATGGGACTGCATAAGATGAGCGATCAATTGTCGGTCCCGGACCACATCACACAGGAGGGCCAGACCTACAAGGACTCATTCGACCATGGCACTGAGCGCTGGACGCTCGCCGGCATTCTGCAGAACTCATCGAACGTCGGCATGATTATGGCCGGGGAGAACTATCCGGATGAGCAACGCTACGAGTACCTGACCAAATTCGGCATCGGACAACCGACCGGACTGAACCTGCCCGGTGAATCGAGCGGTCTGCTCACCAACCCCTCGGCATGGGATCTGCGTACGCGCAACACCATCCTGTTTGGTCAGGGCTACACCGTCAACGCCCTGCAGCTCAACAACGTGGTGGCCACCATCGCGAACAAGGGTGTCAAGCAGCAGCAGTCGATCATCAAATCAACCACCGATGCCAATGGCAAGACCACTGAGAGCAAGAAGGGCGAAGCCACCCGCGTGGTGGATGAAAAGGTCGCATCGGACATGATGAATGCGATGGAATCAGTGGCGGAAGGCTACAACAAGTTCGTCAAGGTCGATGGTTACCGCATGGCCGCCAAGTCCGGTACCGCAGAGGTGCAGGGCTCGGATGGCACGCTCTCGTCCATTATCTCCGATTATTCCGTGGTGATTCCCGCGGACAACCCGCGCTATGCGGTCACCGTGGTGATGAAGGATCCGAATGGTGTGTTCGGCGGTCTGACGGCCGGCCCTGTTTCCGCACAGATTTGTGAGTTCCTTATGCAGAAATACGAGGTGCCTGTCTCCAGTCCACGCAAAAATGCTATTCCAGTCACGTGGTAAGGATCAGGGGAGAAAGGCGATAGCCCATGAGTGCAGTGAGCGAATCCATCGCCCAGCGGGTGACCCTGGGAATGCTGGTCGAACGGTACGGTTTTGAAGTCGATCCACCCTTCGCCACCAATGTCACCATTACCTCACTCAGCGATGCCGTGGACACCGTGATTCCCGGCTCGCTGTTCATCTGCACGCATGAGCAGGAACCCGATGTACTGCATGCCGCACAGGCCGGTGCCTATGCGGCATTGCTGCCACGCGCGTCCAAAGGGCAGATCGCCAATGCCGATATACCGTTGCTCTACGGCGATTTCGACGATCGCGTACTTGGCGATCTGGCCAGCGGTCTGGCCGGCGGACCGTCCAATGCCATGGCGGTGTTCGCGGTGACCGGTGCGGATGAGCAGGCCGTCGACGCAGGCGTGTCCCAGCTCTCCGAATTCCTGCACATGCTGGGCAATCCGGTGGCGGTAATCACCGCATCCGGGTCCACGTCGATGACACGTACCATGAACCTGAACTATCCTCTGGGCATCCTCGATATGCAGCGCGCGCTGTCCGTGTGCGCCGAAGACGGTGTGGCGGCCGTGATCATCGCCATGGATGACCGCACGTTGGCCGAGCATGCGTTGGAATCGGTGAACGTGGATGTACTGGGCACGGAGGATGTCAACGCAAGCGCAAGCTTGAACGAATTGAAGACACGCTACGCATTCGTTGCGGAACATGACATGTCCATGACCTCGTCGACACCCGAATCGGATGAAATGGCTGCGGATTCACCGGCAATGTATGACCGCGTCCGACTCGGGCACATGTCCTTGGCCATCGCCATGGTGCTGGCCGCCGGCGTGAGGAAAAACAACATACGCAGTGCCCTGCATGTGGCCAATAATCTCAATTAAGTCCGTGGATACGGGACGAAGCGTAATCGTAAAGGAGTTTGAAACACCATGGTTCCGATGAGCGTGGAGGAGATCGCCAAGGCCGTCGATGGTCGATTGATCGGAGACGCCGGTTCCGAGTCTCGAGCCACCAATACGGTCAGCGACTCGCGGCAGGCCGGCCCCGGATCGGTGTTTGTGGCCATCCGAGGCGAGCGTGTCGATGGGCATGACTTTGTGGCGAAAACCGCTGGACAGGGAGCCACGGTGGCCATCGTCGACCATGAGGTGAAGTCCGATGGCCTTCCGCAGATCGTAGTGAAAGACACGGTCGACGCCCTTGGCGAACTCGCCCGATACAACATCGTTCGCCGCCGCGAGCTGGACGGCGACTTCGACATCATCGGATTGACCGGTTCGGTGGGCAAGACCACCACCAAGGATCTGCTCTCCTCCCTGCTTGCCACCGTAGGTCCGACCGTGGCTCCGGTGGGATCGTTCAACAATGAGATCGGCCTGCCGCTCACTGCGTTGCGGGTCGATGAGCACACCCGGTTCTTCGTGGCTGAGATGGGTGCCAGCCATATCGGCGAAATCGCGCGACTGACCCGTATCGCACCGCCGAACACGGCAATCGTATTGAAGGTCGGCGTCGCTCACCTTGGAGAATTCGGCTCCCGCGAACGCATCGCACAGGCGAAAAGCGAGATCGTGCAGGGATTGCTTCCCGGAGGCACCGCGGTACTGAACGCCGATGACGAACACGTGGTTCCCATGGCCGGCCTGGCCAACGGCGACGTGCTGTGGTTCGGCTTGGGATCGTCGCAGGAGCCCGAGGTGCGGGCCATTGATGTCACTGCCGACCGGTCCGATCATGCTGAATTCACGTTGGTCGATGCGGACGGCAACCATACGCCGGTGCATCTGGGCATTCCTGGACGTCACAATGTGATGAACGCGTTGGCCGCCGCAACCGTGGCGATGCGTTACGGTATGGCACCCGAAACGGTGGCACGGATTCTGGCCTCGCAGCACACCATCAGCCCTCATCGCATGGCATTGTCCACGGTGAATCGCGAGGGGACTTCCTTCACGCTGATCGATGATTCCTTCAACGCCAATCCCGACTCCATGAAAGCCGGCCTGAACGGGTTGAAGGCCTGGAACTCAAATGACGGCAAGGAGCCGTTCCGCGTGGCGCTGCTGGGTGCCATGCTGGAACTCGGCGCCGATGAAACGGCATTGCACACCTCGATCGGCACGTATGCGGACGAATTGGGCATCGACGCGATCATCGCGGTCGGTTCCGCCCAAGACCAACATCTCGATGCACTGGCACAGGCTCTGGCGGACGGTGCCCGTCAGAGCCAATCCGCGTCGGTGGATTGCGTACACGACATCGATGCGGCCGAACAGCTGGTCATCGACTTGGCTCGCAACCATCCCGACGCTGTGGTACTGCTCAAGGGATCGCACGCGTCAGGCCTGAGCGCTTTGGCTGAACGCTGGGCAAAGAACTGACCTTATAACCACCCCAAGAAACCGACAAGAAAGAGAAGCTGCACGTGATTGCTCTGATCATTGGAATGCTGGTGTCGCTCATCGTCACCTTAGTCGGCACCCCGCTGCTGATTCGGCTGGTCCACAAGCTGCACTATGGCCAGTACATCCGCCAGGATGGGCCGCAGTCGCATCTGGTCAAGCGCGGCACCCCCACGTTGGGCGGCGTGGTCATCAACTTCGCGATTCTGCTCGGTTGGGCATCCTCCGCACTGTACCGATACCTGCGTTCGGGCGACGTGCCCTCCTGGTCCGCGGCGCTCGTACTGTTCGCCATGCTGTCGATGGGTCTGCTGGGCTTTATCGACGACTTCGCCAAGGTGCGTAAGAAGCAGAACGAAGGCCTATCGGTGGGCGGCAAGTTCATCGGCCAGTTCATCTTCGCCACCATCTACGCGGTACTTGCGCTGCTGATTCCCACCAAATCGGGATTCCCCAGTGCGCAGGCAGGCATCAGCTTCATCGAACAGCCGTTCTTCAACTTCGACTTCGCCGGCCGTGCCGTAGCCATCATCCTGTTCGTCATCTGGGTGAACTTCCTGATGACCGCATGGACCAACGCAGTGAATCTGACGGATGGACTTGACGGTCTGGCGGCAGGTTCGTCGATGATCGCCTTCACTGGTTTTGGCATCATCGCATTCTGGGAAAGCTACCACATCAAGGGCGGCAGCCATGGCGGATATTCCTATGCCGTGTCCGATCCTCTCGATCTGACCGTCATCGCCGTATGCGCGGCCGTCGCCTGCTTCGGCTTCCTGTGGTACAACTCGAACCCCGCATCGATTTTCATGGGTGATACCGGTTCCCTGGCCTTGGGCGGTCTGTTCGCAGCCCTGTCCATCGCCACGCACACCGAATTCCTGGCGGTGGTTCTGGGCGGACTGTACGTCATGGAAGCCATGAGCGACGTCATCCAGGTCGGGTACTTCAAGATGACCCACAAACGTGTATTCAAAATGGCGCCGATTCACCATCATTTCGAACTGGAGGGTTGGACCGAAACCAAGGTGGTGGTGCGGTTCTGGATGATCGAACTCATCTTCGTGCTGCTCGCCCTGACGATTTTCTACGGCGACTGGGTCACCCGCTCCGGCCTGCTGTTCAGCTAGCGGAAATCTGGGTGGATTATGCTCACCCACGGAATTCCTATATCAGGAGGAACAATGCAAGTAGCGGATAAGACAGTGGTGATCGCCGGACTGGGGGTGTCCGGCACCTCGTTGGCGGAGGTATTGAGGGAACGCGGCACCCACGTGATTGGCGTCGACGAGAGGAAGCCCGAGGCCGATCTCCACTCCTTTGATGACGTGGACTGGGACCACGTGGACTACGTCATGTCGTCCCCGGTGTTCAACCCCCGCACCCCGTTCGTGCTGGAAGCCCAACGCCGTGGCATCCCCGTGATGAGCGAGGTGGAATTCGCATGGCAGCTGCGTGTGAATAACGAGCGCACCGGTACTCCGGCTCCATGGATCGGCATCACCGGCACCAACGGCAAAACCTCCACCACCGAGATGACCTCGGAAATGCTCACCGCCTGCGGACTCGACGCGCCGACCGCCGGCAATATCGCCTCCGGAGACATGAGCATGAGCCTGTCTCGTTGCGCCACCAATCCGCAGCACGACGTACTGTGCGTGGAACTGAGCTCCTTCCAATTGCACTTCACCGATTCGCTGGCACTTGACTGCGCGGCGATCACCAATATCGCCGACGATCACCTCGACTGGCATGGCGGGCGCGAGAATTACGCCGCCGACAAATCCAAGGTGTTCCACAACGCCAAACGCGCCATCGTCTACAATGCGCAGGACGCCAAAGTCAGCGAACTGGCGGCCGCGGCTCAGACTGCCGAAGGATGCCGCAAGGTGGGATTCACGCTCGAGGCCCCTCAGGCCGGCCAGATCGGCATTGAAGATGGCTGGATCGTGGACAGGAGCGGCGTGGCCGGCGGCGCAGTGGGAGAGTCGGTCAGACTGGCCGCCATCACCGATTTCACGCATCTGGCAGAGCCGGACGGCTCACTGTACCCGCATCTGGTGGCCGATGCATTGACGGCATTGGCGTTGGTGCTGGGACTTGGCGCTGATCGCGATACCGCGCTGAAGGCGCTTACCTCGTTCAAGCCGGGCGGCCATCGCATCGAAACCGTGGCTGAGGCCGCAGTCGAGGGCGGCTCTGTTCGTTTTGTGGACGATTCCAAAGCCACCAACGGTCATGCGGCACGCGCCTCGCTGTCCAGCTTCCCGGCCAAGTCTGTGATCTGGATCGCCGGAGGTCTGGCCAAAGGCAGTCGATTCGAGGACCTGGTCAAGGACCAGGCACACACCATCAAAGCGGCCGTCATCATCGGCAAAGACCAGCAGCCGATGATCGAAGCGTTTGCCAGCCAAGCTCCGGACATCCCGGTGACCATCATCGATCCCGAAGACAACGATACCGTCATGGACCGTGCCGTCGAAGCCTGCGGCACGTATGCCGCCGCCGGCGACATCGTGCTTATGGCTCCGGCCTGCGCCTCCATGGACCAGTTCAAGTCCTATGCGGATCGAGGCAATCGATTCGCCGCCGCAGCCAAGACGTGGAGCGAGGTGCATGGCCTCCACTGATACCCATAAGCGTAAGGCATACAGAGCCCCTGACAAGCCCTCACTCGAAATCGCCGACTACACGGGTTGGCGAAGCTTGCTCAACCCGCTATGGTGCTACCACGGCTTCCGCATGGCCGTGGTGGGGCTGACATGCTTCGGCCTGATCATGGTGTTCTCCAGCTCCACGGTCACCATGGCCGCACTGGGCAAGTCGCCGTTCCTTCAGCTTCTGAACCAGGGCGCGTTTTGCCTGATCGGCTTGGTGCTGGGCTTCGTGGCATTGATGATGCCGGTGACGTTCTGGAAACGGACCGGCGTGTTCTTTGTGGTGGGTGCCTGCCTGTTGCAGGCGCTGACCTTTACTCCTTTGGGTCACGACGTCTACGGCAACAGAGGTTGGCTGGACCTCGGCTTCACCACTATCCAGCCGGCCGAATTCATGAAGTTCGCGATGTGCATATGGCTTCCCTCGTCGTTGCATGCCTGCAGCAAGATGTACCACAAGAAGGGAATCAAAGCATATGCCGCGCCGTTGGCGCTGTATGCGATAGGCGTGGCGCTGGTGATGGGCGGCAGGGACCTCGGCACGGCCATGATTCTGGTCTTCATCGGAGGCGTGGCCTTTCTGATCGTCGGGTTCCCCGGCAAATGGATGGGAGTCGGCGTATTGGGCGCGGTGGTTATGGTCGGTGCATTGGCGGTTTCCAGCCCGAACCGCTTGCGTCGTATTCTGGCCACATATGGCGATTGCTCGGCCGCTGACGCGCAGAGCGTATGCTACCAGTCCATTCACGCCAAGTACGCCATCGCCTCCGGAGGTTTTCTGGGATTGGGCATCGGCAATTCGCGGGAGAAATGGAATTACCTGCCGGCCGCCCATAACGATTTCATTTTCGCGATCATCGGCGAGGAGACCGGATTCGTCGGTTGCGCCATCGTATTGCTGTTCTTCGCGATTCTCGCCTGGTGCATGATCGTCATCGCATTGCAGGTCACCGATCGTTATGTTGCCATGGTGCTGATGTGCGTCGCCATTTGGATCGTGGGCCAGGCCATGGTCAACATCGGCGTGGTCGTGGGTGTGTTCCCGGTATTGGGCGTGCCTATGCCGTTCGTCTCCGCAGGCGGCTCATCCATGGTTATGTGCTTGACGGCGGCCGGACTGGTTGTGGGACTTATGCGCTCTCAACCGCAGATAAAACAGTCGCGTCAGAGCGCGTAAGTAGACTCGGTAATCATGAATCAAGGCACACCACATATCGTTCTTGCTGGCGGCGGTACCGCCGGACATGTCAATCCGCTGCTCGCGGTCGCCGGGGCGATTCGCGACATCGAACCCACGGCACAGGTCACCGTCATCGGCACTGCGGTGGGTTTGGAGAAGGATTTGGTGCCGGAGGCCGGCTACGAGCTCGACACCATCGAAAAAGTGCCGTTCCCGCGTCGCCCTAACCTGTACATGCTGCGCTTCCCGGCAAAATGGAAGCGAGAAACCGCCAAGGTGCGCTCCATTCTTGAAACGCGGCATGCGGATGTCGTGGCCGGATTCGGCGGGTATGCTTCCGCCCCCGTCTACGCCACCGCACACAAGATGGGCATTCCGATTGCCATCCATGAGCAGAATGCGCGTGCCGGCATGGCCAATAAACTGGGCGCTCGTTGGGCCGATTTCATCGGTACCGTGTACGAGGGCACCGGTCTCAAACCGCGTGCCGGAGCCGACGTCGAGCGCGTCGGTCTGCCGTTGCGCCCGGCCATCGCCTCCCTGACCAAACGCATCGGTGACGACCGTGCCGCCGTACGCCGTGAATCGGCCGCGCAGCTTGGCGTCGATCCGAACCGTCCGCTGGTGCTGGTCACTGGCGGATCGCTGGGAGCGCAAAGCCTGAACCGTGCCATCGCCTCCTCCGCCGCAGACCTGTTGGCCCACGCACAAATCATCCACTTGACCGGGCGAGGCAAAATCAGCGAAGTACGCGAACTGGTCACGGCCTCGGCCGGCGCGGACGTGCTTACCGGCATCGGCCCCGAATCGGCCGGACAAGGTGACTACCATACCGCCGAATATCTGGAACGAATCGATCTGGCCTTTGCCTGTGCCGACTTGGTGATTTGCCGTGCCGGAGCCGGATCGGTATCCGAGCTGGCTGCACTGGGCCTGCCGGCCATTTACGTGCCGCTGCCCATCGGCAACGGCGAGCAGCGTTTCAACGCCGAGCCAGTGGTGAACGCCGGCGGCGGCCTTCTGGTCGCAGACAAGGACCTGACCCCGCAGTGGGTGCATGAGCATGTGCCCGATCTGCTCGCCGATCACGAACGACTTGCCGAATTCGGCCGCAAGGCATGGGAATACGGCATCAGAAACGCTGCCGAAATCATGGCCCGGCACGTTCTGCAATTAGCCGAACCATCCAAGTAGTATTCAGATATCATTCCGTGCGCGATACTGACCAATTCCGTTCCGCAGCACGAGATACGGTCATAATATAGGGTGCTGGAATCCCTAAAGGAGTTTTGAATTGTCTCAAGATCAGCCCATAGTGCTTGACCCCACGTATGCCTCATTCGATGCTGCGGCCCGCCCCGCGGATCTCGGCGCCACCCATTTCATCGGTATCGGCGGTGCCGGTATGAGCGTTCTGGCCGAAATGCTGCACGCCGAAGGAGTCGCGGTGGACGGCTCCGATCGCGCACACAGCGCCAAAACCGACCGACTTGAAACGCTGGGCATCACCGTTGAATTCGGGCAGCGAGCCGAAAATGTCGCCCAGGCCGAGACCGTGGTCTACTCCAGCGCCATCAAACCGGACAATCCGGAAATCGTCGCAGCACACGCGGCGGGCAAGCGTATTGTGCATCGCAGTGACATCCTCGCCCTGCTCATGAACGGCAAACGAGCCGTCACCGTGGCCGGAGCGCACGGCAAAACCACCACCAGCTCCATGCTGTCCCACATTCTGGTGAACGCCGGTGCCGATCCAAGCTACGCCATCGGCGGCTTTATCCAAGGCCCGGACGGCACCACGCTGGACGGCGGACACGCGGGCAAAGGCGATATCCTGGTGGCCGAAGCCGATGAATCGGACGGCAGCTTCGCCAAATACCATCCGACCATCGCCATTATCACCAACTGTGAAGCCGATCATCTCGACCATTACGGCGACGAAGCCCACTACCGTGCCGCGTTCGTTGCCCACGCCGGCCGGGCCACCGGTCACGTGATTATCAGTATCGACGATCCCGACGGACTTGCCGTGCTGGAGGCCATGCCCGCCGACGTGAAATCCCATACCGTTGCCTACGGCACTACCGCGCGTGAATCCCTGCCCGATTTGGGCGGTGCCGCGTATGTCTGGATCGCTTCGGAAAGCGAGACCGCAGGCAGCGGCGTCGAACAGCTCACCCTGCATCTGCCGGCCGCGGTGACGGCGGGGGAGCCGGTGTCTCAGAGCGTTGCCCTGAAGGTTCCTGGCGTGCACAATGCGCGCAATGCGGCCGCCGCCATCAGCGCTGCCGTGCTGCTGGGCGTGAGCCCCGCAGACGCGGCCAATGCGGCCGGCACATTCCTCGGTGCGGCACGCCGCTTCCAGGTGCGCGGCACGGTCAAGCAGGTCACTGTAGTGGACGATTACGCCCACCATCCCACCGAAATCGCGGCCCTGCTGGATGCGGCCCGACGCCGGTACCCCGATTCGACCATTCGTGTGATCTTCCAGCCACACCTGTTCTCCCGCACCAAGTTCTTCGCGCACCAGTTCGCCAAATCCTTGGCCAAAGCCGATGACGTCATTATCACCGGTATCTTCCCGGCCCGTGAAAAGCAGGCCGATTTCCCGGACATCAGCCCCTCCACCATCGTGGACGCGGCTGCGGGACTCAAGGATGCTTCCGCAGGCACGTGGATTCAGCCGGTCGAGGATATGTGCCTGGCCGCCAAGATGATGGCCATGCGCGCCCACCACGGCGACGTGATCTTCACCGTGGGCGCGGGCGACATCACCGACATGGATCAGGTGCTGCTCACCGCACTTGAGGCCCATCGGGAAAGCTGCGAGTGATGTCCGGGCGCACGGTCAGATCCGGGGGCAATGACAACGGCTCACGTCGTTCGTCTGGGAGCTCCCGCAAGCCGCGCACCATCGGTTCACGCGGAAACACGGGTCGCTCGTCGAAGTCTCGCGCTCCCCGGTCCGTGTCTTCCGGTCATGAGATCGACGAGCCGGAGATCATCGACGATGTGACGGTAGCCAAGGGCCAGGCCGGTGCCTTCGTCGATGCACGGCGGTTGCACAGCGAGGATTACGTTGCCGAAACGCTGCATCAGACCACCGGCTCCCTAGGAGTCGCATCACGCCCGAAAGTGGTGAATTTCACCGAACGCGCCAAAGAACGCAAGCGTGCAAACGTGCGCGTCGTTGCGTTACGCGTGTTGATTGCGGTCGTCAGTGTGGCTGTAGTGGCGGGGCTGGCATGGCTGCTGCTTTTCTCGTCGGTGTTTCGTCTGGAAACCAGCGAGATCGGCGTATCCGGTGCCAACGAATGGGTGAGTGCGCAGACCATCCATGTCATCGCCGATAAGCAGGCTGGAAAGTCGTTGTTCCTGGTCTCCGCCCATGAGGTCACAGAGCAACTCAAGTCCATTCCCGGCGTCAGCGAGGCCAAGGTCTCCAAACAGTTCCCCAAGTCGATGAGCGTGGAAGTCAAGGCGCAACGGCCCGCGGCCATGCTGAAAAGAGGCGATACCCTGACCGCGGTGGATTCCCAGGCGCGTGTGTTGAACTCGGTGAAGAACGCCAACGTGGATGGCATCCCGGTGATCGAGGTCAAGGATATAGACGCCAGTCTCAAGAACCGTTCGGTGAAGGAGACGCTGACGATTCTGGGCGCGTTGCCGGAATCGATGCGTAAGTCCATTACCAAGGTCACCGCTGAGACGCAGGATTCGGTGACTACCACGCTTAACGACGGTGACCGCGTAATCATTTGGGGCGACTCTTCGCAACTGAAGCTGAAGTTGGCGGAAGTCGAGGAAATCGACAAGAACATCACCGCTGGCACGGCTGGCTTTGCCGGGAAACATCAGATTGATGTTTCCTCATCCCAGAAGCCCATCATCAAGTGACGGCGATTCAGTTGGTTCCGTTGGTTCCGTTGGTTCCGGGGCGGCGTTCGCTCCGTTGGTTCTGCTGACAACGTTGGTCCCGTCAATGCCGGGGCGATGTTCGCTGCTGGCGATTTGCGCGAGTAGCGCCATAGGGTGTATGCTGAAAAGTCCGGCCGAAAAGCCGGAAGCTTGATAACTCAAGATTGGGGGCGATCGGTTTCGACGGTGACCTGTTCGCTGCAGGGAAGCGTGCCGAGAACGCCGGGTCCGCTCGTGGATGACCCCGGCAAAAGAATAAGTGCTAAATCTAACCGCACTGAGTTCGCTCTCGCTGCCTGATTTTTAGTCAGGATTAACCAGTGAGCAGCCGCTCCGTTCACTCCTCCTCGTCTTTGGGAGGATGCTGAGCGTCGTTTAGAAGACTTGCTGATGCAGTTGAGCCTCAGGGCTGCATCGGGACTTTAACTGCGGATATGCTCGCCATCAGTTGTCTGCGACATCGATGGGGGCAGAAAAATCGCCAACTTGGCCAGCAGACTACGCACGTAGAAGACTGTGGGCTCGGTCATCGGACCGGGGTTCAATTCCCCGCGCCTCCACCAATCCGTTTCGGCGGAAACAAGCCGCTTGGCCTTGCGGGAGTAGGGCTGAGCGGCTTTTCTTATTCCCGCCGATTCCCTCGTATTCTCTCGGTTTCACGGGATAATGTGGGCAAAATGTGGGCAAAAATCGAGCCCGCGAAGCCCTCTGCCACAACGCGAGAACGGCCCCGACCGGCAAGTAGGCCGACTCGGGTTGAGTCGTCTGCGATGCCGGACGGGGCCGAACTGTGCGTGGTGGTCATGCGGCGAGGTCGAGGCGCTGTTTGATGGCGCTGACGCCGATGAGCGCGCCGGCGAGGATGCCGAGCGCGTTGAGCGTGGTCACTATCGCGTCCACGTGAGTCCAGCCCCATGCGGGGCCGACCGTACTGACGAACAGGGCGAGTGCAGGCAGGACGATGAGGCCCAACCATTTGAGGATGTCGTAGACGCGGCTGGGGATTGCGCGGTTGGCTTCGATCCGACGACCTGCGGTTTTGGAGACCGCCGCTCTACCAGCTGAGCTACGCGCATAGGCGGTCATGCCGGTTGATTGCCATGGCACATGACCATTGGGTGGATATGAGTAAAGCCCCTGAACCGGTTGATTCAGAGGCTTTCACACTAATCCTGATACGGAGTATGCCACGGGGTGGATTCACCCTACTCCCGCTTGTGTTTTGTTTTTTCAGGCGGCTTGGATGGTGAGGCGTCCGCCGAGGGCGTGGATTACCTTGGCGATGGTCTGGAAGCTGGGGTTGCCGTCCTTGCTGAGGCTCTTGTAGAGGCTTTCGCGCCCCACGCCCGCGTCCTTGGCGATTTGGGTCATGCCCCGGGCCTTGGCGACGTTGCCGAGCGCGGCCTGCATGAGTGCGGGGTCGTCGTATTCGGCTATGGCGTTGAGGTAGGCGATGATGTCCTGTTCGTTTTCGAGGTATTCGCTGGTGTCGTAGTCGGTGAATTCGGTGCTCATTGTCGTTGTTCCTTGTAGTCGTTGAGGATGTCGTGGGCTTGTCTGATGTCGGTCTGCTGGGTGCTTTTGTCGCCGCCTGCGAGCAGCAGCATGAGCACGTTGCCCTGCATGGCGAAGTAGACGCGGTATCCGGCCCCGGTGTGGAACCGCATCTCGCTGACCGGGCCTCCCACGGGTTTGATGTCGCCGAATGGCCTGCCTGCGAGCTTGCAGACATCGAGCCGGGCTTGGATGGCGGCCTTCGCTTTGCGGTCCCTGAGTTTCTTGAACCACTTGCGGTATTCGGCGGATTGCTTGATTTCCATACCTCTACTGTATCCTACAGACTACATCATGTCAAGCCGAACGGCCGCTGGAGCCCATAGCCAACGCAAGAATCTCCCGTATGTTGAACTCCCAGTAGCCGTCATCGACGGGTCTCGAGCTGGGGAGTTTGCCCCGGTTGAGCCAGTTGCTGATCCGCTTGCGGCTGACCTCGTACCCGTAGTTTCCCTTGAGCCATTGGCTCATGCCTGCCGGGGTTTTGGTCAGGTGGATTGATTCGGCCTCGGCTTGGCTTTGCTCGCGCAGCTCGGCCACGTTGACGGGGTCGCCGCATTTGCACAGGCGCAGCGCCTTGCCCTTCGCGGCCATCACTTCGCGTCCGCATTCGGGGCAGACGCCGATTATCCTGCGGGTGCGCGGCCTGCGGTCAACCTTGGCAGAGCGTCCATGGTGCCTCGACCTGCTGGCTGCCGCAGTATTGGCATGGTTCGGTGGTGATGACTGCACACGTTGTACTGTAGGGAACCATGAAAGTCGTATTGCAACGAGTGTCCGAAGCGTCCGTGGACGTGGTCAATGAATTGGGCACGCTGGATCCCACGTTCGAGCCGCAGCAGATTGGCCCGGGATTCATGATTCTGGTGGGCGTCACCGATGAGGACGGCGACAAGCAGATCGCCTGGCTGGCCCATAAGATTCTGAATCTCAGGGTGTTCGAGGATGCGCAGGGCAAGATGAACCGTTCGATCCAGGATATCGGCGGGGAGATTCTCTCCATCTCGCAGTTCACGCTGTTCGCCGACGTGCACAAGGGCAATCGCCCGAGCTTCATCAAGGCCGGCAAGCCCGAGCATGCCGATTTCATGTGGATCAAGTTCGACGAGGCGTTGCGCTCCGGGGGAGTGCCGGTGAAGGAAGGTCGTTTCGGTGCGCATATGCGGGTCGGACTGGTCAATGACGGGCCGGTGACCATCGTCATCGACACCGAGCATGACATGCCTGACGGAACACGCTGAATTGCGATAGTAATTTGACATCATATCCCGTTCCCTCCAATATGTTACTAAAGCGCTTTAGTCTTCTGCGGGCGAGGGCGCATGTCGATATGTTTCCCATGAACGGGCAGCACAATGATGTGGCCGCACAAGCGGCAGAGATAAGGGGAGTGAACAGCAGATGTTCCTGAAACCTGAACAGCAACTGGAGCGGTGCAAGCGCATAGTGCGCCAGCGCGTGGACCCTCATATCCACCCATCGATCGCACAGCTTGCGGTGGAGTCCTTTGACATTCCCGGAGAGCCGATGCCCACTGACGAGTTCTTCGAGAAGCTCAATCGAGGTGACATCGACTTCAAGCCGTTTACGCTCGGCGGTGAATGGGGCACCACATGGGGCACAGTCTGGTTCCGCCTGACCGGTACCGTGCCGGCCGGCTACCCGAAAGGCAAGCCGCTGGAGCTCATCCTCGACCTCGGCTGGTACCCGCACTCCTGCGGCGGCCATATCGAGGGCCTCGTCTATCGTGCCGACGGCACCGCCATCAAAGCCGTACACCCGCTCAACTATTGGGTGCCGTTCATGGATGCTGAGGGCAACGCGCAAGTGCCGGTCGCCGAAGACGGCAGCTTCACCCTGTACCTCGAAGCCGCCAGCAACCCGCTGCTGCTCGGCGTGCCTCCGTTCATTGAGACCGAACTGGGCGACCATGCCACCGGCAAGCCGGACGAGCCGTACGTATTCAAGTCCGCCGATCTGGCCGAATTCGATGAACGCTACGAGAACTACTCCGTCGATCTCGACGTGGTGAGCTCCCTGATGGAATTCGCCGACAAACAGTCGCCGCGCTACTGGCAACTCGCCAAAGCATTGCAGCGTTCGCTGAACGCCTACGACGAGCGCAACCCCGAATCCGTGGAAGCCGCGCGCGCAGCACTCGCCGGCGTACTGGCCAAGCCGGCCAATGCCTCGGCCATGAACGTCAGCGCCATCGGCCACGCGCATATCGACTCCGCATGGCTGTGGCCGGTGCGCGAGACCCGCCGCAAGGTGGCCCGCACCGTATCCAACGCATTGGCGCTGATGGACGCCGACCCCGACTTCAAATACGCGATGAGCTCCGCCCAGCAGTACGCCTGGCTGGAAGAGGATCATCCGGACATCTTCAAGCGCATGAAGCGGCGCATTGAAGAAGGCCGGTTCATCCCGGTCGGCGGCATGTGGGTGGAAGCCGATGGCATGCTGCCCGCCGGTGAATCACTGATTCGCCAGATTGCATATGGCCGCAAATACTTCAAGGAACATCTCGGTGTGGAGCCCAAGGGCGTATGGCTGCCGGACAGCTTCGGCTACACCGGCGCATGGCCGCAGATCGCCCGCCGTGCCGGGTACGAATGGTTCCTCACGCAGAAGATCTCGTGGAACGACACCACCAAGTTCCCGCACCACTCGTTCATGTGGGAAGGCATCGACGGCTCGCGCATCTTCACCCACTTCCCGCCGGCGGATACCTATGCTGCTTGGTGCAAGGTTCAGGAACTCGACTACGCCGAGAAGAACTTCCAGGACAAGGATCTCGCCGATCGCTCGCTTCTGCTCTTCGGTTTCGGTGATGGCGGTGGCGGCCCCACGCGCAACATGATGGAGCACCTGCACCGCTACGAGAACCTCGAAGGCGTCTCCAAGGTGAGCGTCGAAGAGCCGAACGACTTCTTCGACAAGGCGCATCGGCAGCTTGCAGAGAACGCCGGCCCGGAAATGCCCGTCTGGAAGGGCGAGCTGTACCTCGAACTGCATCGCGGCACTTTGACCTCGCAACAGGGCATGAAACGCGGCTGCCGCCAAGAGGAATCGCTGCTGCGCACGGTCGAATACCTGGGCGCGGCCGCCACGTTGGCCGACCCGAACTACGCCTATCCGCGCGAAGAGCTGGACCGTATCTGGAAGACCCTGATGCTCAACCAGTTCCATGACGTGCTGCCGGGGTCGTCCATCGCATGGGTGCACCGCGAAGCCCGCGAGGACTATCGCCGCGATCTGAAGCGTCTCGCCGAAATCGCCCAAGACATGTGCGCCGTGCTGCGCAAGGCCAACCCGCAGGCCGACCTGCTCGCCGAAGCCCGCATCAGCCAGTTCCGTAATGACGGCGCGGCTTGGCGTGCCAGCCGCATCAACGAACCGACCAACGCGCTTTCCGTACTGACCCAGACATTGGACAACGGCCGTGTACTGCTGGCCAACGGCGTACTGTCCGTCACCATCGAGGCCGACGGTACAATCTCGTCACTGCTTGACGAGGAGCATGGCCGTGAACTGGTTCCGGTCGGCACCCGATTGGGCCAATACGAACTGTTGAAGGACGAACCCGCCGTTTGGGATGCCTGGGAGATCGAACGCGAATCCCTGCTCATGGCGAATGCCATGACCGGATCAATCGAATCGGTCGATACCGAAAACGGTGCGGCACGAGTCCGCGTGCGCACCGCCGACGATGACACCGTCATCACCACCACCATCACGCTGCGCCCCGGTTCACACACGCTCGATTTCCACGCCGATATCGACTGGCATGAGCGCGAACGTTTCCTCAAGGTCGCCTTGCCGCTGGGTATCGTGGCCGACCAAGCAACATACGACCGCCAGTATGGTCTGGTCCGCCGCCCAATCGTCAAAAACACCGCATCCGACGAAGCCAAGTATGAGAGCAGCACGAACCGCTTCGCCCTTATCGGCGACGCCGGTTACGCGGCGGCCGTCATCAACGGATCGGTGTACGGGTCCGATGCCACGCCGATCTCCGGGAACGCCGCCGAAGGTCGTGACTCGGGCACCATGTTCCGACTGTCGCTGCTCTCCGCGCCGACCTTCCCCGACCCGCGCACCGATATCGGCTCGCACGAGTTCGACTGGTCCGTGGTGGCCAACGCCACGGTGGGCCGTGCGCTTGACGCCGCTTGCGCACTCAACGCACCGACGCTTCATGACATGCCCGACTTAGCGCCGCTCGCCTCGATCGAGTCAGCAAACGGCACCGTGGTGTTGGACTGGATAAAGCTGGCCGACGATGGCTCCGGCGACCTGATTGTGCGCGCCTATGAGGCGGCCGGCGGCAGGGCCGATGCCACGCTGCACGTCTGCCCGGCGCTCGCAGGCGCTTCGGTGCATGAGACCAACGTGTTGGAAGGCGACGATCTGGCCGCCGACCTGCCGGTCGCGCTGCAAGACGGCACACAGAACGCCGAAGGCGCCACACTGCACTTCGGCCCGTTCCAGCTCGCCACCCTGCGCATCACGCGCTGAATTCCCGTCTGACGCTTCTGCCTCCTTGTACCATGAGGGGACAGAAGTATGTCGTATTACGGTTTCTCCAATTACCATCACTCCCACCCCTACCACCAGACACAGCAAAGGAGTTGAACTCTCCATGTTTCTTCTGCCCAATCAGCAGTTGGAGCGCTGCGACCGCGTCATGCAGCAGCGCGTCAAACCGCATATCCACACCACACTCGCCGCATGCACCTTGCGTTCGTTCCACAATCCCGGCGAACCGGTGCCCTCCAGCGAATTTCTAGCCAAAGTGCGCAACGGCCAAGTGCCCTTCGAACCTTTCCGCGTTCCCGGCGTCTGGGGCACCACATGGGGCACCACATGGTTCGAGGTGAACGGCCACATCGACATGGCGGCGGTCAAAGGACGAAAAGTCGAACTCATGGTAGACCTCGGCTGGCTCGATCACCGCGGCCCCGGATTCCAATCCGAGGGACTTGTCTATCGTGCCGACGGCACCGCCATCAAATCCGCGAACCCACGCAACCACTGGATTCCACTCGTCTACGCGGACGGCAGCAGTACCGTAGAACTCGATGAACATGGCGACTTCACCGTCTATATTGAAGCCGCCGCCAACCCATTCGTCGAAGGCCCCACCCCGTTCTCACCCACCGAACTCGGCGAAGAGGCCACCGGCACCTGTGACTTCCCATACACACTGAGTCGCATGGACGTCACCATCTTCAACGAAGACGTGTTCGCCTACTACATGGATCTGGAAACCGTCTCCTCGCTGATTCGTGAGCTCAAGGACGACGACCCACGCTACTGGCAGCTCGCCAAAGCACTGCAACGCTCCCTGAACATCTACGATGAACGCGACTTGGAAACCGTGTCGGCAGCCCGTGCGGCGCTCGCCGGCGTACTCGCCGAACCGGCCGCCTCCAGCGCAATCAAACACATCGCCATCGGCCACGCGCATATCGACTCCGCATGGCTGTGGCCGGTGCGCGAGACCCGCCGCAAGGTGGCCCGTACCGTATCCAACGTGCTGGCTTTGATGGACGAAGACCCGGACTTCACGTATGCGATGAGTTCCGCCCAACAGTACGCATGGCTGGAAGAGGAGCATCCCGACCTGTTCGCACGAATGAAGCGGCGCATCGAAGAGGGCCGCTTCATCCCGGTCGGCGGCATGTGGGTGGAATCCGACAACATGATTCCTTCCGGCGAATCATTGGTGCGGCAGATCACGTTCGGCCGCCGATATTTCAAGGAGCATCTCGGCGTCGCGCCGCGCGGCGTCTGGCTACCGGACAGTTTCGGCTACACCGGCTCTTGGCCGCAGATCGCCCGCCGTGCAGGATTCGACTGGTTCCTCACGCAGAAGATCTCGTGGAACGACACCACCAAGTTCCCGCACCACTCGTTCATGTGGGAGGGCATCGATGGCACGCGTATTCTCACGCACTTCCCGCCCTCGGATACCTACTGCTCGTGGATGGGCATGCACGAGCTGATGTATTCGCAGCGCAACTTCCTGGACAAGGACCTCTCCCGTAACGCGATTCTGCTGTACGGCTTCGGCGATGGCGGTGGCGGCCCCACCCGTGAGATGACCGCGCGCATCCGCCGCGACCATGATCTCGCCGGCGCGCCGAAGATCGAATTCGGTACTCCCGACCAACTGTTCGACCGTGTGCGTAAGGATATCGTCGACGATGCGCAAGGGGAGACCCCGGTGTTCAAGGGCGAACTGTACCTTGAACTGCACCGTGCCACCCTCACCGCCCAGCAGGACATGAAGCGCGGCTGCCGCCAGGAGGAGTCGATGCTGCGCGTCACCGAATACCTGTGCGCCGCGGCCCGCATCAAGAACCCGGACTATGTCTATCCGCGCGAAGAGCTGGACCGTATTTGGAAAACGCTGCTCCTGAACCAGTTCCACGACATTCTGCCCGGTTCGGCCATCGCATGGGTACACCGTCAGGCGCGGACCGAATACGCGCGTGACATCGCTCGGCTGAACGAGATCGCCCTTGAAGCCGGGCGCGCGATCGCAGCCGTGGAACCCGATGACGCAACCATAACCGACGCCGTAATCGCCCCATATTCCCGCCAAGCCTGTGAGACGTGGGTGGTACGCCCGGCTTCGAGCCGAGCCGAAGCGGGAACCGCATCCATGGCTCGGGTCGCCGTTACCCATGACGGCGATACGATTGTGCTCGACAACGGCCGACTGCACGTGCGCATTGAAGCCGACGGCACCGTTTCGTCAATCGTCGATCAGCGAACCAATCGTGAACTGGTGCCCGCCGGCACCCGACTGGGCCGCTACGAAATGCTCAAAGACGAACCCTTCCACTGGGACGCCTGGGATATTCAACGCGATGCGTTCCTCACCGCCAACGCGCTCAGCGAGGCATCGATTGCAAGCGTGGACGAAACCGCCAACGGTGGGGCCGTCGTGCATGCTGTCACTCGCGCGAAGGGCGTTGAAATTCGTACGGGCATTGCCTTAAGGCCGGGCTCCGCCACACTGGACTTCACCGCCGATGTGGACTGGCATGCCGTCGAACAGTTCCTCAAAGTGGATATGCCGGTCACCGTGCAAGCGCTGAACGCGCAATACGAATGCCAATACGGTCTGGTCGAACGCCCCATCAACAAGAACACGCGCAGCGATGATGCCAAATTCGAAAGCTGCACGCACCGCTTCGTGCGGATCGCCGACGCCGACTATGCCGCCGCTGTGGTCAACGCCTCCACCTACGGCTCCGACGTCAGCCCCATCCACGCCGATGCGGCACATGGCACCGGCCGCGGCACCATGGTGCGGCTCTCGCTGCTGTCCGCACCGCTGTACCCCGACCCACGCACCGACCAAGGCGCACACTCCTTCGCGTGGTCTCTGGTCGCTGACGCCGATATGAATGCGGTGCTGGACGAAGCGGCGCGACTCAACAGCCCCGTAATAGGGGAGTTGCCTGATATGGCGCCGCTGGTCTCGCTCGCCGACGCCACCGGCGTCATCGTATTGGACTGGATCAAGCTCGCCGATGACGGTTCCAGCGATCTGATCGTGCGCCTGTACGAGGCCGCCGGCGGCAATGCCACGGCCACACTGCGCCTTGACGCCGCTCTCTCCGATGCCAAGGCCGGCGTGCGGGAGGTGAATCTCATGGAGGAGCCGGAGCTGGATGCCGAACTGCCGCGCGCGCTCGCCGGTGACGAACCAATGCCTGCCGACGGCGCGGTCGTTTCGTTGGCGCCCTTCCAGCTCGCCACGCTGCGTATTCGCCGATAAGGGATATTGGGTCTAGGCTCGATATTTTGGGTCGCGCCCAACCGTAACGGAACCGGAACAGACCGGCTCTGCCATACGGTTGGGCGCGGCCCAATATTGTATGAGAAGAGGGAGAGCGATCCCGTTGGGCAAATATCAATGCGACACGCGACGATGAATTCGTTGCGTGCATGTTTCGATTGTGTTATATTATTGCTAAACCGATTTAGTTTACAAGCTCGCAACTGGCCGGAAACTAAAGCGGTTTAGTCTCAGCGATGAGCGAATAAAGGTTGTGACGTCAAGCCGATTACCGCGACAGGTGACTGTGCTGGATAGCAACGACTAGTTTTTCTCCGTCCACAGCAGGGCGGGGTGAAAAAGGAACCAAAAGGAAAGGAAAACATCATGTTTTCTATGAAGAAGATCCTCGCCATCGCCGGTGCCAGTGCGATGCTCGTATCGGTGGCTGCCTGTGGTAGCGGAACTGCGGGGGATGACGGCGGCAAGAAGGAGATCTCCTTCCAGACCTGGAACCTCAAGAACGACAAGTACACCCCGTATTTCGAGGCGCTGATCAAGGCCTATGAGAAGGACCACCCGGATGTCACCGTCAAGTGGCTTGACGCCCCGTCCGACGGTTACGAAGACAAGCTGTCCAGCCAGGCTGCGGCCGGCGAACTGCCGGACATCGTCGACGGCGGCAACTCCATCCTGTACGGTCTTGCCAAGGCCGGCGCGCTGCTCGATGTCTCCAAGCAGGCTCCGGATGCGGAAAAGGACTACTACGAAGGCGCATGGAAGTCCGTGACCATGCAGGGCAATGGCATCGAGAAGGGTGCCTACGGCCTGCCGTGGTATGTCAACGATGGCCCGACCTACTGGAACACCGAGCTCATGCAGAAGTGCGGCCTTGATCCGAACAAGATTCCGACCACATGGGATGAGTACTTCGCCGCCGGCGACACCATCGTGCAGAACTGCAAGGATGTCTACCTGGGCACCACGATGGGTTACAACACCGAAGATCTGATGACCGCAGGCGTCAAGTCCTTCATGAACGATGACCACAGCAAGTACACCTTCAATGATGAGGCCGGTGTCAAGCAGATCAGCCGCTTCGTTGAGCTGTACAAGAAGGGCGGCATCCCGCCGGAGGCCCTCGACTCCTCCTGGAGCCAGGCCGCCGATCTCTTCCAGCGTGGCAACCTGGTCTCCATGGCCGGCTCCGCCTACTCCGCTGACGGCTTCAAGCAGAACGCTCCGGACCTTTACAAGAACCTCGCAGTCGGCCCGCGTATCAGCAACGACGGCAAGTCCGCTTCCGTGGCCTACGAGATGCTCGGCATCAGCGCCAACTCGAAGCACCCCGACGTTGCCATTGACTTCGCCCGATTCGTGACCAACGAGAAGAACCAGATCGAGTTCGACAAGAAGGCCTCCGTGTTCCCGTCCGCCAAGGGGGGGTCTGGATGACGACTACTACAAGAGCATCGACGAAAGCACCCTTGAGGGCAAGGCTCTGAAGATCACGCTCGACCAGGTCAAGGACGGCTACGGCTCTCGTCCGTCCGAGTTCACCGACAACAACGGCTCCAAGAACTTCCAGCAGCAGATCGCCCTCGCTATGCAGGGCAAGCAGACCGCCAAGGAAGCCCTTGACAAGTCCGTCGAGTTCGCAAACGAGAAGCTCGCACAGTGAGCAACGCGGCACTCGCCGCTGACAGGTCGGAGGCCCGCACGGCCTCCGACCGGCCTGAACCGATGAACCTCAACCACGGCAAGAAGCAGAATCGTAGCTTCGGCACCATCATTGCCCCCTACCTGTTTGTTCTGCCAGCGTTCGCGATTGTGTTTGTATTCATCGTCCTTGCGGCACTCAACACTTTCAGGCTTGCTTTCACCAACTCCACACTGCTCCGTCCGGGAACCTTCGTCGGACTCGAAAACTTCATCAAACTGTTCCATGACGAGTACTTCCTCACGGCACTGCTGAACTCCACACTCTACGTGATCTGCGTAGTGCCGTTCATGGTGATCCTCCCGTTGATCCTGGCCTATCTGGTCAAGGGCAACTCCCGCATCATGGGCTTCTTCCGCACCGCCTTCTACATGCCGGTGGTTATGTCCGCCGTTGTGGTGGGTATGATCTGGACCAACCTGCTGGATTCCGCCGGTCTGGTCAACTCCGTGCTCAAGGCATTGAAGATCATCTCCAAGCCGGTTCCATTCCTCACCGATCGATGGGGCGTGCTCTTCAGCTCGATGTTCGTGACAATCTGGCTGGGCCTCGGCTACTACATGGTCATCTACCTGACCGCCCTCGCCAACATCGATGAATCCCTTTACGAAGCCGCCTCCCTCGACGGCGCTGGCCCTGTCCGCCAGTTCATCTACGTGACAATGCCCGGCGTGCGCTCCACGATGATGCTCATCATGATGCTGTCCACCATCGCCGCATTCCGAGTCTTCAACGAAATCTACGTGTTGACCAACGGCTCCGCAGGCCCCGGCGGCATGGATATGACGATGTCGATGCTTATCAAGCGCGAAGGCACCGGTATCCAGGCCCGCACTGGTTACGCGAGCGCCATCTCCATCGTCGTGCTCGTCATCGTCGGCGTCATGCTCATCGTGCAGCAGATCGTACAAAAGCGAGGTGAGGACTGATGAATACCAACACGCATAAGGTCACCGTCGGCAAAGTCGTCCAGTATCTGATTCTGATTCTGATGTTCCTGCTGCTCGTCGGCCCGTTCGTCTGGGAACTGTCCCTGTCGTTCAAGGGCAAGGGCGACAACGTCTACGCCGTGCCTCCCTACCTGATGCCGAAGACCCCGACGCTGGACAACTACATTTCCGTGTTCAAGCAGGTCCCGGTATTCCACTACATGCTCAACACGCTGGTGGTCTGCCTGATCTCCATCTTCGGCAACGTGGTCTTCTCCACGATGGCCGGCTACGCACTGGGACGCCTGAAGTGGCGTGGCCGCGGACTGGTGTTCACCATGTTCATGGGCACCATGGTCATCCCGATCGAAGGCGTGATGATCTCCCAGTTCCTGATCATTCGCTCCATCCACCTGCAGAACACACTGCTGGCAGTCGCACTGCCTGGCCTGTGCGGCGCCATCAACATCCTGCTCATGACCAACGCCTTCAAATCCATTCCAATGGAACTCGAAGAGGCGGCCATGGTGGACGGTGCCAACCTATGGCAGCGGTTCTTCCACATCTGTGTACCGCAGGTCAAAGGCACGATGACCGTTGTCGGCATCTTCGCATTCGTCGGTGCCTGGAACGACTTCCTGTGGCCGTTGATCGCGATCTCCGATGAAAGCAAGTACACCTTGACCCTCGGCATGAACCGACTCAAGGGCATGTTCATCCAAGATCCGCGACTGATCGCCGCCGGTGCGCTCGTCTCGCTTATCCCAATCATCGTCTTCTTCTGCTGCTTCCAGCGCTACTTCTTCCGTGGCCTGGAACAGGGTGGACTCAAGGGCTGAGCGGACTGGAAAAAGGAGGTACTCCAATGATATTCGGAGTCAACTACACGCCGTCGCATGGCTGGTTCCACGCATGGCTCGACCCGGACTGGGACGGCATCGACAACGATCTCAAGCAGATCAGCGAACTGGGTATGGACCATGTGCGCATCTTCCCGATCTGGCCGTATCTGCAACCTAATCGCACCTGGATCAACAAGAAGGGCGTGGCGGATGTGCGCCGCATGGTGCACATCGCCGGCGAGCACGGTTTGGATGCCTATGTGGACGTGTTCCAAGGGCATCTGTCCAGCTTCGACTTCCTGCCTTCATGGCTGGTCACCTGGCATGCGGGAAACATGTTCACCGATGCGGACGCCGTTGCGGCCGAGCGTGAACTGGTCAAGACCATGACCGATGAGCTGTCCAAGGAACCCGCGTTCAAGGGTCTGACCTTGGGCAACGAGGTCAATCAGCTGTCTGACAGGCCGCATCCCACGAAGATGAGCGCCACGGACCGGCAGATCGACGCATGGCTGGACGCGCTGCTTCCGACCGCCGCCGGTGAAGGGCACAACGCGCTGTACAGCGTCAACGATGGCACCTGGTTCATCGATGGGCACCCGTTCACTCCGGTGCAGTCCGCCACCAAGGGTGATATGACAGTGATTCACTCCTGGGTGTTCAACGGCATCGCGCAAGGATACGGCGCCACCAGTGAGGAGTGCTCGTCGTACGCACTGTACCTGGCCGAGCTGGCCAAGGCGTTCGGCAAGGATTCCGAGCGCCCGGTGTGGCTCCAGGAAGTCGGTGCGCCGGAGAATGTGCTGGAAACCGACTACACGCCGGAATTCTGCCGCAAGACCGTTGAACGTGCCATGGATTGCCGGAACCTGTGGGGTGTGACGTGGTGGTGCTCGCACGATGTGCCCGCCAGCATGGAAGACTTCCCGTTCTTCGAGCACTCTCTGGGCTTGTTCGACGAGCAAGGCCAGCTGAAGCCGATCGGACGTACGTTCGGGGAACTCGCCGCACAGTACCGTTCCGCATTGCCGGCTCAGCCGAAGACCGTCGCCGTGGTGATTGATGTGGATGAGGCCGGAAACCCGGTGAACCGCAGTGCGCTCGGCCCGGGAGGCTCGGTGTGCGACCTGTGGATGAAGCTGCAGGTGGCGGGCCAGCGCCCGACCATCATCACCTCGCAGGTGGCGGCCAATCAAGAGGCGCTCGCGCAGCGTGGCATTCTGGAATTGCACGCTGACGAACACCCCTATGCCGCCCGTTACTACACTGCGGTTTCGGACCCATCGTTCGAAACGGCTGATTAAACCGATATCCGGTTGTGGAATCATCTACTCCTTGTTCCACAACCGGATATTTTCAATTGCAGTGCGCAGGGCAAAACATAAGACCCGGTACTCGCCGAAGAGCGAGAAGAACGAGAAGACAATATACGAGAAGGGGGAGCGCTCAATGAGCATCAACTGCGCCGCAGTGGACCGACTCATTGATTCGATGAGCTTCACGCAGAAAGTTGGCCAGTTGAACCAGCGTCTGCTCGGTTGGAAGTCCGTGGAACGCAATGCTGCGGGACGGCTGGTGGCCTCGGACGAGCTCAAGCAGGAGATTGACCGATGGGGTGGACTCGGCACCCTGTACGGTCTATTGCGAGCCGACCCATGGTCTGGTCAACATTGGGGTAACGGCATACGCCCTGAGGAGCGGACTGAGGCGATTGCCGTGGTGCAGCAAACTGTGCTGGAACGTGGCGTGCACGGCATCGGCGTATTACTTAGCGAAGAGGCGCCTCACGGGCATCAGGCGCTGGGCGGCACGGTGCTGCCCACCAATCTGGGTTTGGGCGCTACGTTTGACCCGCAGGGGGTGCAGGAAGCGGAAGCCGCGGTTGCCGCAGAACTGGCCGCCAGCGGCATTCATATCGCATTGGTATCCGGTTTGGACATCGCCCGTGACCCACGCTGGGGCCGTTGCGAGGAATGCTTCGGCGAGGATCCGCTGATGGCTGCCCGCATGTGCGAGGCCATCGTTACCGGCATGCAGGGTGAGCATCGCAGCAAGGTCGGCCACGGGGGAGTGGCCGTGGTGCTCAAGCATCTGGCGGCGCAAGGCGAGGCCGTGGGCGGCCGCAACGGACAGTCCGCCGTACTGGGCCCGCACGATCTTCATGAAATTCATCTGCCGCCGGTGGCCGCCGGTGTGCGCGCCGGTGCCTTGGGCTTTATGGCAGCCTACAACGATATCGATTCTGTACCTTGCTGCGCCAACCCGTGGCTGCTCAAGGATTATCTGCGCGACCAGCTCGGTTTCGACGGCATCGTGATGGCCGATGGCCTGGCCGTGGATCGGCTCGAAGACATGGCCGGCTCCATTCCCGCGGCAGGGCGTGCCGCACTGCTCGCCGGCGTGGACGTCTCCCTGTGGGATGAAGGATTCACCCGCCTCGAAGAATATGCGGATGACGAACAGGTAGTGGCCGCTGTCGACACGGCCTTGCGCCGGGTGCTGGAACTCAAAGCCATGTTCGGTCTCTTGCCCGAAGACGGTGCCGATACCGCCGCAATTGCCATGCCGAGCGCCGACGCCATCGCGCAGGCCACTGCGGATGGGCGTGAGCAGGCCAAGCGCATGGCCCGCGAGGCGATAACGCTGATCAATGATGGCCAGTCTGCCGCCACGCTCGACGATATCCGCAGCGTCATAGCTGATGCTCAAGCCGGCCCTGTGATTGTCGCCGGCCCGTTCGCCGACGATTTCGGCTGCTTCCTGGGCGATTACACCGCCCCTCTGCCCGCCGATGAACAGTCAAGCGTCTACCGGCAATTGGTGGCACGTCTCGGGGAGGACCGGGTTCTCTTGGCCGCCAAGCCGAGCGATGCGCCGGCCGATCAATGGGCGCGTGCGTCGACCGTGGTATTCGTATGCGGCAGCACCAGCGAACGCAGCTATGACAGTGAATTCGACGACAATGGCGCGGCGAAGGCCGTAACCGAATACGGTGCCACCTGCGGCGAAGGCGTGGACTTGTCTGACATCCGCCTGCCCTGGCGTCAGGATGACATGCTAGGTGAAGTCGCGGCATTGACCACCGCTCCAATTGTTTCGGTGGCGGTGTGCGGTCGCGCGCATGTACTGACCGATGTGCTGGAACGCTCCGCCGTGACGATCTGGGCCGGATATGCCGGCCAATATGGGCCGCAGGCCGTAGCCGACGTATTGGTTGACGGAGTCGACATGTCTGGCCGCCTTCCTGTGACCTTACCCGCATATCCCGCAGCCATTCCCGTTCGATACAATGACCGCCAAAGTGCCGCGCATGTCTACAAGGATGCGGCGGAACCGATATTGCGCGGCTTCGGCTATGGAGCCGGTTCGCTGGCGGCGGTGACGTTCAGCGAGATGCACGCCGATACGCAATCGCATCCAGGTGAAGTGCTGGTGCAGGTGACGGCACATGCTGACGATCACGGGGCCGCGGGTGCCGTGAATCTGTTCGCGCATGTCAGCGGCGGCCGCCGCATCCCACGTTTGGCAATGCTTGTCGATTCGGTATACATGGACTTGAACGCGGGAGAGCGTCGCGATATCGCGTTCCACGTGCCGTGTGATCGTCTGCGGGATGTCGGTGACGGGCAAGTTCAGGTGACCTGCACGCTGGATGGAGATTCGACGCATACGGTCACGGCGACGCTGCCGGGGGAATATTAGGGGGCATGTATGAATGTGGGGTGCGAAGCACTGGAACCGCATCACACCCCCGGATGGAGCCTGAAACCGCAAGGCATCCATCCTCGCAACCTGCAAGTCTGCGGGTTGTCACCCGATAGAGGAAACAACAAAGGAGATTATATATGTGTTGCTCACAAGGTAGTGAAGGGCGCTCGTCCATCGGACGCAGACTCGCCGCCGTCGCGGCGGGCGTAGTCGCCACAGCACTGATGCTCGGATGTTCGCTGGCCATGGGAACGGTTGCGAACGCCCAGGAGGGGGATTCCCCCGTTGCGGCGTCGCAGGAGGGTAACGGCAACAAGCATTTCATGGTGTATTACCGCGCATGGCGTGACGTGACCATGAAAGGCGTGAACACCGATTTACCGGATGACAATTGGATCTCCATGTACGACATTCCATACGGCATCGATGTCGTCAATGTGTTCAGCTACGTTCCCAGTGGCCAGGAAGCGGCGGCCCAGCCGTTCTATGACAAGCTCAAGAGCGATTACGCGCCGTATCTGCATGCCCGAGGCATCAAACTCGTACGAGGTTTGGATTACAGCGGTGTTATGGTCGACGGTTTCAAGACGTGGATTGCTCAGCAGGGCAAAAACGTCGATAGCGCGACCGAATCGGATTATGACGCGTACGCCGATCATGTCATCGAAACGTACATGACCTCGGTTGGCCTCGACGGTCTTGACATCGATATGGAAACTTTCCCGGATGCCGCGCAGGTGGCGATTTCCGATCAGGTCATCACAGCCCTCGCCAAGCGCATCGGGCCGAAGTCGGATAACCCGGAAGACACGATGTTCCTTTACGACACCAATGGCAGCTACACTGCTCCGTTTAAGAACGTTTCTGATTGCTTCGACTATGTTGCCTACCAGCAGTACGGTTCCGATTCGAACCGGACGGCCAAGGCCGCTGCCACCTACGAACAGTTTATCGACTCGACCAAGTTCGTTCCCGGCCTGACCTTCCCCGAAGAGGGTGACATGAATAACCGGTGGAACGACGCGACCGAACCATACCTGGACAGTCATTTCTATGATGTGGCCTCATACTCGTACGACCACAATCTCGGAGGCATGTTCGTCTACGCGCTCGACCGCGACGGACGCACCTATTCCGACGATGATTTGGCACACATCAAACCGTCGAATCTGATTTGGACGAAGACAGCCATCGCACAAAGCCAAGGCATGAGTCTGGAAAACGCCAAGCAGGCTGCCAACCACTTCCTTGACCGTATGTCCTATACCAAGGATGTTCCAGCCGAAACGCGCCAAACCGTGGCAGCGGCCACCAACCTGTATGAGGTGAACAAGGCGGTGCTCGGCGCGGATTGGAACGACGGATACAGCAACACATATGATCCGACGCTCGAACTTTCCCTGACCTCCATCGACACCACGGCACTTACCGGTGCCATAGCCAAGGCGGATGCATTGCTAGCTGACGGCGCAACCGATACCGATGTGCGGACAACGCTGACCACGGCCAGAAACGCGGCGGTCACTGGCCTGACCAGCAAGCTGTATACCGGAGCTGACGTTGTCTCCTGGACGGCATCGCTCAACACCGCAATCGCAGATGCAACGGGCGGCAAGCCCAAGCCGCAACAGCCAGGCACAGGCGAAACGGACAAACCTAGTTCCGGTGACGCATCACACAACAAGCCACAGTCTGCAACCGGACGTCTGGCAAGCACCGGTTCCGATGGCACCGTCGTGCTATCGGTCGCCGTGATTATGACGCTCGCCGGTATCAGCGTATTCGCAGTCCGCCGCCGCGGATAACACCGGTTCGAATGAACCGAAAAACAGTATTTGGGATACGGCGCGATATGCGAAGCGCCGTATCCCATGGCCCACATCGGTAGGGACGAAGTAGTACGCAGACGGTTGATCTCCGGCGTAAGCCGGAAGAAGTCAAAGGAGATTATAGATGAGATTGTCACTAGGCGATCCCGCTGGGTGTACTTCTGCCCGGGCTCAACACAGGAAATGGCTGTGCAGCGGTCTGGCCGCGGTATTGTCGATGACCACGCTGGTGGCGTTGGCCGCACCGGCCAGCGCCACCGACACAATGCCATGGGGGTGTTCCTATGTTTTTGTCAACTCCTTGGGGAGTTGACGTGTCGGGATTCCGGTTGGCTGTCGTGGGCGCGCTTCGCCCTGCCGGTGGCGTCCGGCGTCCTTTCCCGTGTGGCCCGATTCAGGCTACGAGGGCTGGTTCCTGGTAGAGGACGCCGTTTTTGAGCATGCTGTAGATTACGTCGCAGCGTCGGCGCGCGAGGCAGATGACAGCGGCGTTGTGGTGCTTGCCCTGTTCGCGTTTGCGCTTGTAGTAGGCGATGGACGGCGGGTGTTTGGCGGACGCGACGAACAAGGACTGCCACAGCGCGTTCCTGAGGCGTTTGTTGCCCCGTCTGGAGGGTCTCTCGCCCTTGATGCTGGTGCCGGACTGGCCGGTGGCCGGATCGATGCCGACTCCGACCCGCTGCAGGCCGACTTCGACTACGGTAAGGACTACGAGGCGGTACCACGCTTCAAGTACACCAAGGTCGGTGGTTACGAAGGCGGCGATTCGCTGGTGCTGAGCGGCAAGCTCTCCAACGACAACACCATTCGCCTGTACAAGACCGACCTGGATGTCGCTGCCGGCTCCAAGATTGACCTGACCTACAACAAGCTCAACAGCGATGATTCCAAGTTGCAGCTTGGCCTCATCCTTGCCGACGACCCCGAGACCGTGGTGCCGGTGGACGTGACGGACGGTTCGGCAGGCAACGGCTGGAAGACCGCGAGCGTGGACCTGTCCCAGTACGCGGGTAAGAAGATCGCCACGCTGGGTCTGATCGTCAAGGCCGGAGCCGATTGACAACTACCAGGTGAATATCGGCAAGCTCACCGTTACGGACGGCGCGGCCCACACGCCCGCCGCCCCGACGAACTTCCAGGTGGAACGCGCCTATGCGAACTCCGACGAGCTGACCGTCAAGTGGAATCTCGCCGACTACTCCACCATCAAGAACTACTTGCTCTACCTGGACAATACCTTCCTCGGCGGCCGCTACGACGACACCCTGTATGTCAAGCACCTGCCCGCCAAGACCGGCACGCTCAAGCTCTACGCCGTGGACGCGGACGGCTCGCGTTCGCTCGCCACCGAAGCGCCGCTGAACGAAGCGGCGGCCGTCTCCGACGTGAAAGTCGAACCAGGCAAGGACGGCAACGTCAAGGTCTCTTGGACCAATCCGCAGGTATCCGGCGAGAAAACCGTGACCGTCAAATCCGACACCGGTTCGTGGTGTTACGCCGCGAAGCCGTATTCCCAGACCGTCAAGGTCGCCGCCGACAAGAGCAAAGTGACGATTGCCAATGCGCCGGTTGACAGCTCCCGCTATGTGGTGAACGTCGATAATGCAGGTGGCACTACCGCTACGGCAACAGGTGCATTTGCCGATGCCGCCATTGAGCCGTATCCGGCTTGCTCGGTGATCTGGAATGGCGATAATGTGACGCTGGCCCGTCCTGAGACTCAAGACTGGCGCTACCTGTACATGACCGAGAAGTGGATCGGCGAGAATGGCAAGCAGCAGCAGGAGAACCAGCTGGGTGCTAGCTACACCTACTCGCAGAACACTCCGCCAATCACTGGTATTATCCGTGGTCGTACCACACCTGCCTCATACACCAGGTCCATCCCCCGCCAGTCATGAACTGCGGGTGCAGGTCGAGGATTACAGCGGCAACAAGACCGATCCGGTGAAGATTCCGACCGCCGACGAACTGGCCAAGTGCACGGTCGCCGACCCCACCCAGCCGGATGCCAAGAAGTCCACGCTGACCGCGGTCGACGGTTCGGCCGTGGCCGACGGCAAGGCCATCCGCACGGTGCAGGCAACGGTCAAGGATTCGTTCGGCAATCCGCTGGCCAATGCCGAGGTGGCGTTTGAACTGCCCGAAGGCGTCTCGGCCATTGGCGGAAACACCACCGTCAAGACCGATGCCGCCGGCGTGGCTTCGCTGAACGTCGTGTCCACGAAGGTCGGCAAGTACACGGTGAAGGCCGTGCTGAACGGCAATGCCATCGGCAAGGGCGTCACCGTCGAATTCACCAAGGTCGCGGTGACGCCGAACAAGCCCGGCGACCAGAACAAGCCTGGCGATACCAAGCCGAACAAGCCCAGCCAGAACGACAACAAGAACAATGACAAGAATGGCGCTTCGTTGAGTGCCACGGGTTCGTCGGTCATTGCGATTGTGGCGGCCATGGTGGTGCTGCTTGGCGCGGGTGCGGTGGTACTTCGCGCTCGTAGCAAGACGGAGTAGTTCGTCGCAATACGGGTGTTGATACTCGTGCCATAAGCGGGATTTAGGGGTTGCCCAATGGGTGCCCCCCCTAAATCCCGTTTGTTTTGTCGCAAGACATATGCCGAGACCAGTGACTAAAATGCTTTAGTTATTTTAATGAATTATTGATATCATAAGAGTTAGCGCACGGTTGATGCATATGGCCCAATGCGGGGGTGCCGTCAACCGTATCGCAATAGTCGCAATGCGGTCGTAAAAAGGAGTGTTCATGAGATCTGCTCGCGAGGCATCGTCATCGTCTGACGGCACGCAGCGTGTGAGCCTGAAAGACATCGCAGATGAATTAGGCATCTCGCAGACCGCGGTATCCTTCGCCATCAATGATCGGCCCGGTGTTTCCGCGGAAACCAAACGTCGGGTCAAAGAGGCTGCAGCCAGGCTCGGCTGGACGCCGGTCTACGCCGCACAAGCACTGGGATCCTCGAAGACCATGACCATAGGCTTTGCCCCCGCACGATCCACGCAGGGGCTCACGGATGAAAGCTTCATGCTGCACTTCATGGCGGGTGTGCACGCCTCGCTCAGCCCCAAAGGCTATGGTTTGCTGTACCGCCCATGCCGATTCCTGAACGAGGAGATGAGCGTATACAAGGATTGGGCGTCGCGCAAGCGCGTGGATGGCGTTATCCTCGTCGATTTGCGAGCCGATGATCCACGCCCGGAATTGTTGAAGAATCTGGGTGTGCGCGCAGTGCTTGCCGGAGGACCCGACCCGAACAATTATGTGCCGTCACTGTCCATCGATGATTCACGCACGATGGGAACCGTGCTCGAACATTTGTCGTCATTGGGACACCGCCGAATCGCCTATCTTTCCGGCGATCCGAACCTGGATTATTCACAGGGGCGTGTCACGGCGTTCCGCGCATTTGCCAAACGGCGAAAGCTGGAATCCATCAACATCGAATTCACCGATTTTGTTGCGGAACAGGCCGCGATGCTCACGTTGGAGATGCTGCATTCACCGAAGCCGCCTACCGCGTTCATCTATGAAACGGAGATCCTCGCCGCGGCCAGTCTTCACGCCATGGCCGAAGATTATTCCGCTCGGCAGATGGAGGCGGGGGAGGGCCATGCGGAAGTCTATCCGAATGGGCTGCCCGCCATTGTCAGTTTTGAAGACAGTTTCATTTGTGAGGCGGCGTATCCGTCAATTACCGCCGCGCATCGTGATGCCAGCGAATACGGTGCCAAAGTGGCCAAACTGCTGTTCAAAGTGCTTGCCGGAGAGCAGGTGAGCGGCAACCGGCGAATCCTCACCCCGAAACTGGTGATTCGGGACAGCACCGCCAAGCCCATGGATACCATGGCGTAGAACGGTCATTGCATCGGCTTGCAGACAATGACATGCGACCAGTACGGCGTTGGCCCCCGTATTCCCCGGGGGCCAACGCCGTTGAGAAAGAGGAAGAAAAAAGGATATAGAGGCTTAGATGCTGTCGATTATTCAGCGTTCTTCACGGCCGTCGCAATGGACACGGCCGGGTCCAAGAACGGAATCAGCGTGGACTGGAAGGCGTGATACAGGTCGGACTTGCCCGGCCAGACCGTGCCGATCACGTGGTTGTTCTTGTCAAGCTGATGGAACCAGGAACCGCCCTCGTGGTCGATGACATGCTCATCGACATACTGGGCGAATGTGGCGTACCAGTTGGCGTACATCTCCTCGCCGGTGGCCGCATACAGCGTGGCGGAAGTGTTCAACGATTCGGCCAGCGTCCAATGCATGCGATCGGTGACCACGGGCTTGCCGTTCCAGTCGGTCGTGTAGGCGAGTCCCACGGTGCCGTCGGCGTTCCATGCGTCGGCCACGGCACGCGCGAACAGGTGCTCGGCGGCGTCGATGTACGGTCGCGCGCCGTCCCGATTGGCGAAGGAACTCAACGCCCACTGCACGATAAGACGCGCCCATTCGATGCCGTGGCCCGGCGTGGCGCCATACGGTTTGAACTGGTCGTCCTTCTTGTCGGCATTGCATTCGAGATCGACCGACCAGTCGGACTTGAAATGCTCGGGAATGCGCCATCCGTTGTGTTCCGCCCATTCGATGACGTGGTCGATGATGCGGCCGGCGCGGACGCGATAGGTGTTGTTCCCGGTGGCGTCGGCCACGGCCAGGAACGCCTCGGTGGTGTGCATGTTGGCGTTGAGACCACGGTACGGGTCGAGCTCGGTGAATTCGGTATTCCAGGTATCGACGGCCAAACCGATTTCGTCATCCCAGAAATGCTTGTCATACGTGGCAAGCGCCTCGTCAAGCAGTTCCTTGGCACCCGGACGTCCGGCCAGCAGGGCGGAGGACGCGGCGAGAATCACGAAGGCATGCGCATAGCAGACCTTGCCCGGCGCGTGGGTGCCGTCCGCGAACACCTGCGGATACCAGCCGCCGTGCTCGTCGTCATGCAGAATGCCGGTCAATCCCTTGAGCGCCGCGTCGGCCAGCTCGCCCGCACCCGGGTATCCGAGCATGGCACCAATCGAATACACATGGGCCATACGGCTGGTGATCCACGTTTCGACGCCGTGGGAGGGGTCGAGGGTGCCGTCGGCGTTCAGCCAGCCGGAACCGCCATCCGGCGCTGGGAAGCCTTTGCCGAACTTCAGCAGCTCGTAGGTTTCGGAAGCCATGAAAATGCGGTTGGCTTCGGTGCCGAGCGTATACCGTGGGTTATTGGTCATAATGATTGTTCCTTTCCTTAACGAGAACATGCGGTGGGTGCGCAATGAGCATTCAGCGGGCACGTCTTAGTGCTTCACACGAATGCCGAAATAGTCCATGACCAGTTCGCAGAACATCATATTCGACCAGCTGAACCATTCGCGCGTGTACTTGGTCGGATCATCCACGTCGACGCCTTCGTGCATGAGATGTGTACCGGCGTCGGTGGCTACAAGACGGTCGAGGATATGCGCCTTGAAGTCCTTGCTGTCGCTGGTCATCGCCTCGATAGACAGCGCGATCGGCCACACATAGCGCGGCGGGGTGTGCGGTGAGCCGATGCCCTTGAGATACTCGCCCTCGTAATAGTACGGGTTTTCGTCGCTGAGCAGCGTGCGTCGGGTCGCCAGATACGTCGGATCGTCCGGTGCGCAATACCCCAAGTAAGGGGCCGCCATCAAGGAGGGCACATTGCTGTCGTCCATGATATTGACGTGGCCCAGGCCGTCGGTCTCGAACGCGTAAATCGTCTCGCCATTGCGGTTCGTCGTTTTGGCGTGGGCTTCGATGCCTTCGGTGATGGTGCGGCGCAGCTCGCCGGCACGGGCGGCGATATCGGCGTCATCCAGAATCTCACCGCCGAAGATGCGTTCCAGATAGCCCATCACCACGGCGGCGAACATGTTCGAGGGCACCAGATAGTGGTAGGTGCAGGCGTCGTCGCTGGGGCGGAAGCCGGACCAGGTCATGCCGGTGTACGCCACCGGCGACCCCTTGCCGTTATTGCTCAGCGATTCGGTGGGGATGTCCGTGTCGCGGATGAAGAAATACGGGGAGCGTTCATGATGCTGCTCGGTCTCGAAGACGTCAAGAATCTTCTTGACGCCGGCAATGAATTCGGCATCGAAGTGATCGGCGTTGCCGGTGTTCGCATACAGCATCCAAGCCAACTGGATGGGGTAGCACAGCGAATCCACCTCGTACTTGCGCTCCCAAAGCCAAGGGCTGGAGAAATCGGACCGGTCGTCCTTGTCCCAGGAGGCGCCGTTCGGTTCCTCGTTGAAGGCATTCGCATACGGGTCGATGATGATGTAGCGGAACTGTTGCCGTATCAGACCGGCGATCAGGTTCGCAATATCGCTGTCTTCGGCGGCAAGGGCCAGATACGGGCGCAATTGCGCGGTCGAATCACGCAGCCACATGGCCGGGATATCGCCGGTAAGCAGGAATGTGGTGCCGTCGTCATGCCGTTTGACCGTGGTGGTCAGGGTGTCGGCAAAGCAGGCATTGAAGTTCTCGGCCCAGGCGGCGTGTTCGGTGCCACACAGGTCCGTGATGTGCTGCATGAAATCCGAGACCGACTTCGGTATCGCGGTGGTCGTCATAAATTCAACTTCTTTGTTTGAGGGATATACATATCAAGGGAACAACATTATTCTAAACCGCTTTAGTTCATGACACGCGAAAGGATGTGAAGAGCATGAGTGTGAGCGCACCATATGAAAAACCGGTGAGATTTCCTGTTCGGAGAATCTCACCGGTTGCGATCAGTCGATTCGTGAAGTCGCACGAATGGCGGATAAGGGGATGGGTGGATTACTTGCCGATTTCAGCCAGATAGTCGGGCATCTCGGCCGGGTACTGCGGCCAGGCACCGGCCTGGGTGCAGACGTAGGCGGCGGTGTTGACGGCCTTGCGGTGGGCTTCTGCCAGCGTGTCGCCCAGCAGGATGCGGGCGGTGAAGGTGCCGGAGAAGGAGTCACCCGCACCCACGGTGTCGTTCACCTCGACGTGCGGAGTGTCCAGCGTGGAGACCTCGCCCTTGCGGGAGATGATGGTGGAGTAGGCGGAGCCGGCGGTCAGAATCACGTAGTCAAGGCCGAATTCCTCGATGAACCAGCGGGAGGCGTCTTCGCCGGAGGTGCCGCGGATGTCGAACATGTCGCGCAGCAGCAGGAGTTCCTCGTCGTTGATCTTGAAGACGGTGGCCGCCTTGAGGAGTTCCTCGATGAGGTCCTTGGAGTAGTGGTCGCCACGCAGGTTGATGTCGAAGAACTTCATCGCGCCCGGCTTGGTGTGCTTGAGCAGCTCCGTGATGGTGGCGTGCGATTCGGGGGAGCGCAGGGCCAGGGTGCCGAAGCAGACGGCGTCAGCCTTGGAGACCACGTCGATGAGCTGGCGGGTGTACAGGATATGGTCCCAAGCCACGCCCTTGACGATGGTGTACTCCGGGATGCCGTTCTTCAGCGCGACCTCGACGGTGGAGGTCGGCCAGGCGTTGCGCTGGATGACGGTGTTGATGCCGGCCTCGTTGGCCTTGGCAATCAGTTCGTCGCCGAGCTCATCCTCGCCGACCGCGCTGATAGCCCAGCCTTCGGTGCCGTTCTTCATCGCGTGGTAGGCGAAGTTGACGGGGGCGCCGCCGGCTCGCTTGCCGCTCGGCAGCATATCCCACAGCAGTTCACCGAGGCTCAGAACGATCGGGGTAGTCATGGTTGGTTTCCTTTCCTTTGTTTCTTTTACCGGGTGTTTCGTATGGAACATCTTGTGATGTCGGCGCTTGGTTTAGGAGACGTCGAAGAACACCGAGGGGTGTTCGAGGAATTGGGTCACCGCCACTGCTGCGGCACCGGAGACCGCCGCGTCGGCGGACAGGGTGGATAGGCTGATGGAAGTGGAGGCATTGATTTCGGGGATGGCCCGTTCGGCCACCGTGGCGCGCACCTCATCGAGCAGTATCGGGCCGGCTTCGGACACGATGTCGCCGATGATGATGTGCTCAGGATTGTATCCATTGAAGATGGTGACGCATCCGTAGCCGACGTATCGGGCGACTTCGCGGACAATGGCGATTGCCGCTTCGTCGCCGTCGCCGGCTTTGGCGAACAGGGCGCGGGCGGCTTCGGTGTGGGTCATATCGGCCGCGCCGGGAACCACGGTGCCATCGGCGATGAGCGTATCGTGAATGGCGGGGGTGGAGCAGTAGCGTTCAAGGCAGCCGACGTTGCCGCAATCGCAGGGGCGGCCGTTGACGTCAATGGAGATGTGTCCGATTTCGGTGGCGGCACCGAGGAAGCCGTTGATGAGGCGACCGTTGTCGATGACGCCGAGGCCCACGCCTTCGCCGACCAGATAATAGGCGAGGTTGTCGTCGGCGTGCACCGACGGGTCGAAGAGATAATGTGCGAGGGCGCCGGCGCGGGCGTCCTGTTCGATGAACACTGGCACGCGGAAAGCGGTGGCGAATTCGTCGATGAAGTTGATTTTGCGCCAGCCCTGCATGTTGGACACCACGGCGGTGCGGCCTACGTTACGCAGATAGGGGCCGGGCACTGCCATGCCGATGGCCACGATGGATGGGTCGTTGTCGAGCAGTTGTTCGACGCGCTGGTGGATGGTGACGATGGAGTCGTTGATGGTGTTGTCGCACACCGTGGGCAGGTTTTCAAAGCTCAGGGTGTTGCCGCACAGGTCGAACACGCCGATCTGCACCAGCGAGCGGGCGAATTTGATGCCGATGATGCGGAAGTGCGTGGTGTTGAGCTTGAGTCCGATGGAACGGCGGTTCTTGGAGCCTTCCAGATCGCCGGTCTCTTCAATCATGCCGGCCTCGATAAGGCGTGCGGTGATTTTGGTGATGGCCGCGGGGGTGAGTTCCAGTGCCTTGGCGATTTGCGCGCGGGAGCTGATGCCGTTGTGATACAGGTGCTTAACGATGCGGGAGCGATTGGATTCGGAGACGCTGGCCTGAGAAGTGGCGTGGGTGGTGTTTGTTGCCATCGGTCTTAAGTCCTCCTTGTCTGCACCGCTGCGAGTTGTTCCGCTCGTCTTTGAATCTGAACTTGATTAAGATATTAACGCTGTTAATTGATTGACGCAATCAATATGTCATTCGGCGTGTCGTGCATGTGAGTGTCGTCTTGGGTGAATTTGTTAAGATAGTTGTCAATAGTCAGATGTACACTGATATCAAGCGAAACGTTCGATGAAGAACAGGGGAGGACTGATGTCCGAAAACACTATGAACAATCTCAAAATCGGTGTTGACGTGGGCGGAACAAAAATCGAAGCTGTGCTGGTTGACGCAATGGGCACGGTATTGGGTTCCGCCCGTATTCCCGCCAGACATGGCAACGATGCCGTGATCGAAGACATCGTCGCTGTAGCGCATCAGGCGGCGGGTGAGCGTTTTGACGAGGTGAGGGCCATCGGTGTCGGCACCCCGGGCACGGTGGATTCGGCCAGCGGGCATGTGGGCAATATCGTGAATCTTGACGTGGTCTCGCTGGATATGGGGCCGTTGATCTCGCAGCGTTCGGGCGTGCCGGCCCATGTGGAAAACGACGTCAACGCCGCCGCCGTCGGCGCGGCCACCGTGTTGGGCGGTGCAGATGGCATGGCCGGTACCATTGCGTTCCTGAACTTCGGCACCGGACTGGCTGCGGGCATTGTCGAAAACGGCGTGCTGATGCATGGCTATAGCGGCGCGGCCGGCGAAATCGGCCATATCCCAGTCGAACCTCATCGCCTCAAGTGCCCTTGCGGGCAATACGGATGCTTGGAAACAGTCTGCTCGGGCGCATCCGTGGGGCGTCTGTGGCCCAACGCCGACCCGCCGATGCCCGACCTGATTCGTCGCGCGAAAAAGCGGGAGGCCAAGGCCGTCGATGTGCTGGACATGGTAGTGCGCGCCATCGGCGACACCATACAAATCCTGGCTCAGTCCGTTGATCCGCGACTCATCATCTTGGGCGGTGGCATGGCCAAAACCGGCGAACCATTGGTCGAGGTGATCACGGCTGAGCTGCGCCGGCGCGAATCGCAATGCCGATTCCTCGAAACGCTGGACCTGCCGGCCCGGCTGCGTCTGGCACCTGTCGGCCAACCAGTCGGAGCCATCGGTGCCGCCATGGCGGCGTAGCCTGGCATAGTGCCGGGGCATGGGAGATGAGGCCTCAGATTTGTCTCCGAGGCCCCATCTCCCACGCAGTCCTATATCGCTTTATGTCGTGCTGTGCCGCGCTTGGTCTTGCGCGTTTCGTTGCCGGGGTGACCGGCTTTTATTTGGCCAAGTGTTGGAAGACCACGGCGATGGCCTCGCCCTGTACGGTGATGTCAGGTCCGCATTCGCAGCGCCGAATCACCGTGTGTTTGTGGAAGGACGAGGATGTGGCGGCATCCAGATATTGCTGGGCCGCGCCGATGAACGTCGCGTTGATGATGTTCGGCTGGCCATAGACGCATACGTCTGCCATATCCAAAAGGCCCACAGGCATGGCCAGGGCTTGGCCAAGATAGCGGCCCGCCCGAGCAAGGATATTCTGATGCTGCTCCACGTCTGCTGCGCTGAGTTGCTTCTTCAATGCGGTTCCGGAAATCATCGTCTCCAAGCAACCGTGCTTGCCGCAAGGGCACGGCGGCCCGTCAAGATCGATGGAAATATGGCCGAGCTCGCCAGCCGCGTGCAGTTCGCCGATTACCGGCGTGTCCGAGAGCAGAATCGCCGAACCGATGCCTCTTTCGATGCGCACGAAAAGCATATTCGGCCCGCCTTGGCCAAAGAAACGTTCGGTGAGCATGGCTGCGGTGGCGTCGTTGCTGACGTTTACTTCAAGTCCGAAATGTTCGGCGATTGGCGTGGACAGGTCGAGATTGTTCCAGCCGCGCATCGTGGAGGAGCGGACCACGCCGTTGTCTACCACGCCGGGGGAGGCGACTCCGATGCCGATGACCTCGCCATCGGACATGCCCAGCATCTTCTCAATGAGCTCGATGATCACATCCACGGAAACGAATGAGCCGGTGTTCAGGGTGACTTCGGCGTGACGCAGCGGCTGGCCGAGCAGATTGGTGACTGCGCCGTGCAGCAGGTGCTCCTGCGTCAGGTCGATGCTGATGATGCGCAGTCGATCGATATCGATGCTCAGCAGTGTGCCTCGTTTGCCTTTGCCGCCGCTGGGTGCCTGACCGGTCTCGCGCAGCAATCCTTCCTCCAGCATCCGACCGACCACATCGGAAACGGCCACGCGGCTCAATCCGGTGCGTCGGCCGAGCTCGGCGCGCGAATACTGGTTGGTGGGGAACAGCAACCTGAAGATGAGTTGGCGGTTCTTGCGGCGCACATCGGCGGGGGAGGCCTTGGCCGCATGGTCGTCGGTCGTTGTGTTGAGACCGAGATATGACATGTTTCCTCCTGCCTGATGGTGAGCGAGTGAACGGCGATTGTTGTTCCGTACACAGCTTAGACGATGAAGCACAATTTCGTCGTTGAAACTGTTATGAAACTTCACTAATAAATTCCAGTGTACCTGTGTGAAGCGTCAGGAAACACCGTGAGTGTTCATAAGGTCCAAAATTGTTACTATCATTAACAAATAGCGAATCACCAATCGTCACTATGGCGAACGGTGGTTGGAACGCCGCGCGGCACCCGGACGTGACAAGGATGTTGCCATTATCCGCAAGACGGGCGGCGGTACGGCGACTCGCATCGGGCGGGCCGCACGGAACTGGAGGAAACCGATGCCGGAAATCATCATTGTCAAGAACGAAGCCGAGGCCGGCGAGATCTACGGCCGTTGCGTGGCGGACCTGATCAAAGCAAAGCCGGACGCTGTGCTGGGCCTGGCCACTGGTTCCAGCCCGCTGGCCGCCTATCAGGCGCTCGCCAAGATCGTCAAGGACGAGGCCATTGACGTTTCGGGCGTGCGTGGTTTCGCGCTTGATGAATACATCGGACTGCCGCTGACCCATCCCGAGTCCTATCATGCGACCATCCATCGCACTGTGGTCGAACCGCTCGGCCTGGACCCGGCCAAGGTCCATGTGCCCGGCGACGTACTTAACGGCACTCCGCTTGAAGACGGCGACAAGATCGCGCTGGCCGGCCCGGCCTATGATCGTGCCATCGAAGCCGCTGGCGGCATCGACGTGCAGATCCTCGGCATCGGCACTGACGGCCACGTCGGCTTCAACGAGCCCGGTTCCTCGCTGGCCTCCGGCACTCGCGTCAAGACCTTGGCCGAACAGACCCGCATCGACAACGCGCGCTTCTTCGACAACGACATCAACCAAGTGCCCACCCACTGCATCACGCAGGGTATTGGCACGATCATGAAGGCCCGTCACCTCGTGCTGCTGGCGTTCGGTGCCGGCAAGGCCGAAGCCATCGAGGAGACGGTGGAAGGCGGCGTGTCAGCGTTCTGCCCGGCTTCCGCGCTGCAGATGCACCCGCACGCCACGATTATCGTGGATGAGGAGGCCGCGTCCCGCCTGCGCCACAAGGACTACTACCGTTACGCCTACACCCACAAGCCGGCCTGGCAGGGCATCTGAGTTATCGTGTGCTGGCTCCCGCCAGCGGGAGCGCATGAGCGGTAAGGAGAACAACATGTCTGATAGGAACGAGATAGTCTCGCGCGTGACCGCGGCACTGGAGGGCAAGCCGGCTCCGGTGGCGATTCGTAACGCGCGCAAGGTGGATGCGCGCGGCGAACGGCGCGGATATTGGGTCGTCTCCGATGCCGCCGGCGTCATCATGGCGGCCGGCACGGGGGAGGGGACCTTCGAGCACTGCTGCCGCACGGTGGGGCTCGACCCGGCCGATCGCAACGCGGTCATCGACGCCGAAGGCCGTATTCTGACCCCCGGCTACGTGGACATCCACGCGCACGGCGCATGGGAGAAGAGCTTCGATGACGGGCCGGACGGCATCGACGTGGCGCGGGCCGGCCACGCCGTGCATGGCACCACGCGCCAGGTGCTCTCGCTGATCACCAACCCCGTGGACGTGATCTGCCGCAACATCCGCACCGTCCGCGCCACAATGGAGTCCGGCCGCCCCGACATCCTAGGCTGCCATCTGGAAGGCCCGTTCCTGGCCCTGGCCCGCAAGGGCGCACATGACCCGGAATGTCTCAAGGATCCGGTGCCTGACATCGTCGATAAGATGCTTGAGGCCTCCGGTGCCGACCCCGCCTCCGGCAAGCTTGGCTGCATCCGCCAGATCACCATCGCCCCCGAACTGCCCCACGGCATCTCCGCCATCCGCCAGTTCGCCGCTGCCGGCGTGGTGCCGGCCGTGGGCCACTGCGACGCCGACTACGAGACCGCCAAAGCCGGCTTCGACGCGGGCGCGGGCATCATGACCCACATGTTCAACGCGATGAACGGCCTGCATCACCGCGAACCCGGTCCGATTCCGGCCGCGGTGGAGGACCCGCGCGTCACCATCGAGCTCATCAACGACGGATTCCACGTGCAGGATCCGATGGTGAGCCTCTCCTTCCGGTTCGCGCCTCACCGCACGGCCTTCGTGACCGACGCGATGGCCGCCACCGACTGCCCGGACGGCGCCTACAAGTTGGGCGCGCTGGACGTGAACGTGGTCGGCGGGCATGCGCGCCTGGTCTCCAACGGCGCCATCGCCGGCTCCACTCTGCTGCTGGAGGTCGCCGTGCGCCGTGCGGTGTGCGAACTGGGCTTCAGCCCGGTGGACGCGGTCGAGGCGGCCACTCTGACGCCGGCCAAGGCGTTCGGCTTCGACCGGCCGAACCCGGTCACCGGGGTGCCGATCGGCCTCATCGCCCCCGGCTTCGCCGCCGATTTCAACCTTGCGGACCCGGCCGACTGGACGGTCGAACAGGTGTGGTGCGCGGGCCGCAAGCTCAAGTAGCAGTAGGCCGACCGGTTGACGAATGGAAGGCATTCGTCTACGAACATGGTCACATGGTGAGATGATAGTATATTTGTCTCACCATGTGACCGTTATTCACGTCGTAATACAAGAATCCGTAATACTGCTCGATACCGCATAAAACCGGCCTTGGTCGCCACAAGCGAAACATAAGTCGATGACTATGGAAACGCAGAGGTAACACATCCGCACCATAGTCAGGCGGTAATCCACGCCCGCAGTGATGACGTGGAAACAAGTTATGAGAGAGGATTCCTGTTGAATTCCAAGAAGATTCTGGCCGCCGCCGTCTCCGTGGCCGCCATCGCATCCCTGACCGCCTGCGGCGGCGTGAAGGATGACACCACCGCAGGCGCCGATTCCGGCAACGCCATCACCATCGGCACCACCGATAAGATCACCAGCCTGGACCCCGCCGGCTCCTACGACAACGGTTCATACGCCGTGCAGATTCAGGTGTTCCCGTTCCTGTACGCCCAGGACTACAACACCTCCGAACTGAGCCCGGACATCGCCGCCGATGACGGTACCTGGAACGATGACGGCACCGAATTCACCGTCAAGCTCAAGGACGGCCTGAAGTTTGCCAACGGCAACGACCTGACCGCTTCCGACGTCAAGTTCTCCTACGATCGCATCAAGAAGATCAACGACCCGAACGGCCCGAGCTCCCTGCTCGCCAACGTCGAATCCGTGACCGCCAAGGACGACACCACCGTGGTGTTCAAGGATTCCGTGCCTTTTGACGTGACTCTGAAGCAGGTCATGTCCAGCCCCGCCGGCCCGATCGTCGATGAGGATACCTTCGACGCCGACAAGCTCACCGACGCCGACACCATCGTCTCCAAGAAGGCCTTTGCCGGCCCGTACACGCTGACCGCCTTCAAGATCAACGAGTCCGCCGCCTACGCCAAGAACGACTCCTACAAGGGCCTGACCCCGGCCAAGAACTCCGCCGTGCAGGTCAAATACTTCGCCGACGCCTCCAACCTGAAGATGGCCGTCCAGCAGGGCCAGATCGACGTGGCCAACCGCTCCCTGAGCCCGACCGACATCGAGGACCTCTCCAAGGACTCCAAGGTCAAGGTCGTCAAGGGCCCGGGCGGTGAGGAGCGCTTCATCGCCTTCAACTTCAAGATTCAGCCCTACGGCGAATCCCAGCCCGACGCCGACGCCAACAAGGCCAAGGCCGTGCGCCAGGCCGTCGCCAACCTCATCGACCGCGAAGAGCTCTCCACCAAGGTCTACAAGGGCACCTACACCCCGATGTACTCCTTCATCCCGGACGGCCTGGCCGGTCACGATGACACGCTGAAGTCCGCCTACGGCGACGGCAACGGCAAGCCGAGCACCGAGAAGGCCAAGAAGGTCCTCGCCGACGCCGGCGTCACCACCCCGGTCGACCTCAAGCTCCAGTACAACAGCGACCACTACGGCTCCGTCTCCGCCGACGAATACGCTGCCCTGAAGTCCCAGCTTGAGGCAGGCGGCCTGTTCAAGGTCGACATGCAGTCCACCGAATGGACCCAGTACAACAAGGATCGTGTGGTTACCGACGATTCCGACGGTGTGTACCCGGTCTACCAGCTTGGATGGTTCCCGGACTACTCCGACCCGGACAACTACCTGTCCCCGTTCTTCCGCGATGGCAACTTCGTGAACAACGGCTACTCCAACAAGGAAGTCAACGACCTGATCGTCAAGCAGGCCGGCGAGAAGGACGAGTCCGCTCGTGGAGACATCCTCAAGCAGATTCAGAAGCTCGAGACCGAAGACCTCTCCACCATCCCGCTGCTGCAGGGTGCCCAGGTCGCCGTCACCGGCACCTCCGTGAAGGGTGTCACCCTCGACGCTTCCTTCCGCTTCCGCTATGCCTCCGTCACCAAGGGCTGATCCAGCATGAGCTCCCCTCTTTGAGGGGGGAGCTGTCTGCCGACGGCAGACTGAGGGGAGCCCAACTCGTATGACTCCCCTCAGTCGGCTTCGCCGCCAGCTCCCCTCGGAGAGGGGAGCCTTTATTGCTTTATATACCGATTACCAACACCAAGGAGCATCGCGTGTCAGACAGCGCCATAGCGACCTCCAGCACCACTCCGGCGAAAGCCAAGACGAAGAAGAACCGACTGTCAGGTAGTTTCTTCCGCTTCGTGCTGACGAGGTTCCTTCTCATTATTCCCACCGTTTTCATTCTGGTCACCATCGTGTTCTTCGTGATGCGCGCCACCGGCGACCCGATTTCCGCCGCCCTGGGCGGCCGCCTGACACCCGCCGAACTCCAGCAGCGCATCCACGCGGCCGGCTATGACCGCCCGCTGATTGTGCAATACGTCGACTATCTTGGCGGCCTGCTGCACGGCGACCTCGGCACGACGCTGACCGATAACCAGCCGGTGATCAGCATTCTTACGCACTACGGCGCCGCCACATTCGAACTGGCCTTCCTCGCCCTGATTGTGGCGCTGATTGTCGGCATCGGCCTAGGCCGACTCGCCGCCCGCAAACGCGACCGTGCCGCCGACGCCGGCATCCGCACCTTCGCCATCCTGTGCTACGCCACCCCGGTGTTCTTCCTCGGCCTCGTGCTGAAGCTCATCTTCGCTGTCTGGCTCAACATCCTTCCAGCCTCCGGCCGCTCCGACCTGAACTCCGAAATGCAGTTCACCCGTCTGGTATCGCCGACTGGCTTCTACATCATCGACGCCATCCAGCTCGGCGACATGAACGTGCTCGTCGACGTGCTGCGCCACGCCGTGCTGCCGGCCGTCGCCCTAGGCCTCCTGACCGCCGGCGTGTTCATCCGTCTGGTACGCACCAACGTCATCTCCACCTACAATTCCGGCTACGTCGAGGCTGCCCGCTCGCGCGGCGTCTCCGAAAAGCGCCTGCTCAACAAGCACGCCTGGCGACCGGCCCTGATCCCGATCATCACCGTCATGGGCATGCAGATCGCCCTGATGCTCGCCGGTGCGGTCCTGACCGAAACCACCTTCGAATGGAAGGGCCTGGGCTTCATGCTGTCCCAGTACCTGAAGGCCCGTGACTTCGTGGCCGTGCAGGGCATCGTGATCCTTATCGCCATCATCGTGGCCGTCGTCAACTTCCTCGTCGACGTCATCGCCGCGCTTATCGACCCGAGAGTGAGGTACTGAGATGACCACCGCATCCCAAGACAAGATCACCGTCCCCGGTGACGACCGCCTTACCAAGCTCAACGTCAGCACCAAGACGCCGTTCTGGACCAAGATCCCGATCATCAAGGAACTGCGCGTGGCGGTCGGCTGGCAGAAGGGCATGCTGATCACCGGTCTCGCGATCACCGCGTTCTTCCTGCTCGTGGCCCTCTTCGCCCCGCTGATCGCCCCCTACGGCCACGCCCAGATCAAGGCCGCCGACGGCACGTCCTTCCCGGCGCAGGCCGCACCCTCCGCCGAACACATCTGGGGCACCACCGCCGCCGGATTCGACGTGTTCTCCCGTGTGGTGTGGGGCGCACGCACCGCCGTCATCGCCATCGTCGTGGCCGTGCTGCTCTCCATCTTCGCCGGCGTGCTGCTCGGCCTGGTCTCCGGCTACTACGGTGGCTGGGTGGACCGCATTCTGGTGATGATCGCCGACGCCGTCTACTCCTTCCCCTCGCTGCTGCTCGCCATTCTGATGGCCATCATGATCTCCCACGGCCAGTCCGGCCTGTGGAGCGGCATTCTGGCTTCCGGCATCTCCATCACCGTGGTGTACATCCCGCAGTATTTCCGCACAATTCGCGCCGAAGTGATCCGCATCAAGGAATCCGCGTATGTCGAGTCCGCGCGCGTGGTCGGCGCCTCCACCTGGCGCATCATGACCAAGCACCTGTTCAAGAACTCCACCCGCACGTTGCCGGTGATCCTGACGCTGAACTCGTCCGAAGCCATCCTGACCCTCGCCGGCCTGGGCTTCCTCGGCTTCGGCATCGAGCCGACCGCCGCCGCCGAATGGGGCTACGACCTGAACCGCTCGGTTTCCGACGTGACCGCCGGCATCTGGTGGACTGCCGTGTTCCCGGGCATCGCCATCGTGCTCATCGTGCTCGGCATCACGCTCGTGGGCGAATCGCTCAACGATCTGGCCGACCCGCGTCTGCGCGCCCGCAAGTCCGCCGGCGAAGTGGTCGGATCGATCGAAGACACGTCCGTCGACCCAAACGAGAAGCCGACCGCACGCAACGAGGTGATTGCCGAACTCGACGCGAACGTCGACCCGCCGGCCACCGTCACCGACCATGACCCGACCATCGTCGCCTCCGAATGGACCGGCGAGGGCAAGCCGGAAGGCAAGGAGTGAGAGATGAGCGAAAACAACAAGAATCTCGCCGATATCAAGGACCTGTCCGTCTCCTTCATGACCGACGCCGGCTCCATCAAGGCCGTTGAGGACGTGAACTTCACCATTCCGCGCAAGACCGTGGTCGGCGTGGTCGGCGAATCCGGTTCCGGCAAGTCCGTGACCGCGCGCTCCATCATCAAGCTGCTGCCGGAGACGGCCACCACCTCCGGTGCCGTCTACCTGTCCAAGCGCGATGGCTCCGATTCGCTGGACGTGCTCTCCCTGAGCGGCGAACAGCTGCGCGAAGTGCGTGGTTCCGAGGCCGCGATGGTGTTCCAGGAGCCCAATTCGGTGCTGAACCCGGTGTACACCATCGGCTGGCAGATTGAAGAGGGCCTGCGCGCCCACGGCATGAAGGACAAGAAGGAACTGCGCGCCAAGGCCATCAACATCCTGAAGAAGGTCGGCATCCCGGATGCCGAAACCCGCGTGGACTACTACCCGCACCAGTTCTCCGGCGGCCAGAAGCAGCGCATCGTCATCGCCATGGCGTTGGTGCTGAACCCCGGCCTGATTCTGGCCGACGAGCCCACCACTGCCCTCGACGTGACCGTGCAAGCCGAAATTCTCGACCTGCTGCGCCTCGCCCGTGACGAGTTCGACGCCTCCGTGCTCATCATCACCCACAACATGGGCGTGATCGCGGACATCGCCGACCAGGTGGTCGTCATGTACCGCGGCCACGTGGTCGAGCAGGGCGACGTGGAGCAGATCTTCTACCATCCGAAGGACGACTACACCAAGCGACTGCTGGGTGCCGTGCCGCGCATCGGTCAGAAGCTGGTCGTGCGCGACCGCGAGGGCAAACCGATCGAGCGCAAGGCCGATTGGCGCGAACAGCCGATCGCCGTCGAGGCCAAGAACCTGACCATCACGTACCCGGGCCATCTCATGCAGCCCGACTTCAAGGCCGTGGACGGCGCGAACTTCACCATCCACCGCTCCGAAGTGCTGGGCCTGGTGGGCGAGTCCGGTTCCGGCAAGTCCACCACCGGCCGTGCCATCGCCGGCCTGCAGAAGGTGTCCGGCGGCTCCCTGAACGTGCTCGGCATCGAGATGAACGGCGTCAAGGAGCGTGACTTCAAGCCCAAGCGCGCGGACATTGGTTTCGTGTTCCAGGATCCGGGCTCCTCGTTCAACCCGCTGATGACCATCGCGGAGAATGTGGCCGAGCCGCTGCTCGTGCACCGCAAGTACGGTTCTGTGGCCGATGCCAAGAACTATGTGGGCGACCTGCTGGAGATGGTCCAGCTGCCGCGCGCCTACATGAACCGTTTCCCGCATGAGCTGTCCGGCGGCCAGCGCCAGAGGGCGTCTTTGGCGCGTGGTTTGGCGTTGAAGCCGTCGCTGCTGATCGCCGATGAGCCGACTTCTGCATTGGACGTGTCGGTGCAGGCCAAGGTGTTGGAGCTGTTCAAGCGACTGCAGGCGGAAATCGGCTTCGCGTGCCTGTTCATCACCCATGATTTGGCGGTGGTCGATATGCTTGCCGACCGCATCATGGTGATGCAAAAGGGCCAGATCGTGGAGCACGGCGATGCCGACCAGATTATGCAGCACCCGGAGAACCCGTACACCAAGAAGCTGCTGGCCTCCCTGCCCGTGCCCGCCCCGCGCGAACAGCAGCAACACCGCGCCCACCTCCACGAGCTCCTAGCCCAAGAGGCGTAATCGCATAGCATTGGAGCTCCCTCGTCAGAGGGAGCTAACTTTATATCCGCTAGTACTGCTGCCCATCGAACTGGAACAGGGCGTGGGCGTCGCCGTGTTTTTTGTTCTCGATGTAAGTATGGAACAGCTCCAGCCGCTCGCTCGTGCTGGCCGCCAGGGGAGTGGGCAGGTCATCCAGATCGAACCAGCCGACGCTCAGGCTTTCCTCGTCGCCTACGAACGGCTCGGCATTGCCGCCGGGCTTCAGGGCGCACAGGAACGAATGATCCATGTACATGGTGTTGTCGCCATTGGCGTAGGTCAGTACCTTGTTTGACGAGGTGACGGCCACCAAATCGGTGACGATGGCATCGATGCCCGTCTCCTCCTTGATTTCGCGCACCACCGTGTCCGCCGGCTGTTCGCCCGGCTCGTTGATGCCGTAGACCATCGCCCATTCGCCCGTGTCCGAACGACGCCCCAACAGCAGTTGACCATGTTCGTTCAGTACACAACCGGTCACGCCATTGAGCCACAACAGATCATGGCCGATCTTCTTACGCAATTCCAACACAAATTCCGGAGTGGACACATTGCCTCCTTAGTAGAAAAGAAGCTCCCTCATCAGAGGGAGCTTAGGTTACTTCGCTTGGGCAGCCTGCTCGGCCATCCAGGCTTCGACGTCGTCGATCTGCTTCGGGATGCCGGCGGAAATCCATTCGGGGCCGTTCTCGGTCATGAGCACGTCGTCCTCGATGCGGATGCCGATGCCGCGGTATTCCGGCGGAATCAGCAGATCATCCTCGCGGAAGTACAGGCCGGGCTCGATCGTGAAGATCATGCCCGGGCGAATCGGCGCGCCCTGATAGGACTCGAAACGGGCCTGCGCGCAATCATGCACATCAAGACCCAGGTGGTGGGCCACGCCGCAGGCGAGCCAACGGCGGTGCTGCTGGCCTTGCGGGGACAGCGACTCCTCGACGCTCACCGGCAGCAGACCCCAATCGTGCAGACGCTCGGCGATCACACGCATGCAGGCGTGGTGGATGTCGGAGTAGGTGGCACCCGGCTTGGCGGCTTCGAAACCGGCCTGCTGCGAGTCGAGCACGGCCTGGTACAGACGCTTCTGGAAGTCGGTGAACTTGCCGTTGGTCGGGAAGGTGCGGGTGATGTCGGCCGTGTACAGGGAATCGACCTCAACGCCGGCATCCACCAGCAGCATGTCGCCGGTCTTCACCACACCGGTGTTGCGCATCCAGTGCAGAATCGGGGCGTGGGGGCCGGAGGCCACGATGGAGTCGTAACCGACGGCGTTGCCCAGTTCACGGGAAACGGCGTTGAACGCGCCTTCGAGGATACGCTCGGAACGCGGCTTGTCGAGCGCGGCCGGCAGTGCGGAGAGCAGACGGTCGAAGCCATGCTTGGTGGCGTCCACGGCCTTGCGCATCTCGTTGATTTCGTAGCCGTCCTTGACCATGCGTGCCTCGGCGGCGAACTCGTGCAGCTTGTCGTCGGATGCGGAGTTCTTGTCCGGATCGGCGAAACTGTTGGCCTCGCGGATGGACTCGACCATCGAGGTGATTTCGGGATCGGTCTCGCTGACCACGCGCACACGCACGGCGCCGGCTTCGGCACCCACGTCCTTGGACAGGGCGTCGGCCAGCTGGGCGATGTCGTGGGTCTCGATGCCGGTCATCGCCTGCATCTCCTTGAGGCCAGCACGCGGGCCAACCCAGTATTCGCCGTAGTGGGCGGACATGAAGAAGTCCTCGGTGGAGTTGTCGGCGCGAGGTGCCACGAACAGTTCCGGAGTGTGCGTCTTGCCGGCGGCGGCTTCGGGGGAGTCGGGGTCGACCGGGTTCAGGACCAGCACGGCGCCGGCCTCGTAATCGGAACCCAGACCGGTGTAGTAGGCGAACGTGGTGTCCGGGCGGAACATGTAATCGCAATCATTGTTGCGCACCTTCGGCTGGCCGGCCGGAATGACCAGACGCTCGCCCGGGAAGGCTTTGCCCAGCGCCTCAAGGCGGGCTGGCGTGAACTTGGAGGATTCGAGAGGCTTGATCTCCGGATCATCGTCGGCCCAGCCGGACTTCATAAACTCCTTGAATGCAGCCGACTGCGGGCGCAGCGAGCGGTTGTTCACACGGTCGCTCATCGACTGGTTCGCGCCCGGCGCCGTAGCGCGCTCCTCGGCCTCATATTCTTTGTCCTTGGCGGTGATCACTTCACCCATTGCCACTCTCCTGTATGTAGTTGTTGTCGAATCATCGATTCCCACCTCATATTAGTCGGCTTTATGCGATGTGCCACGATTGACGGCTGACGGTAAAACCAAGTACGGAATTTGGACGGTCTTCCGGACATGCCCATATGGCGAGTGCGGCGGGCTGGAATGCGGGCCCGTTTATTGTTCTCGGTAGGGAAGGAGAGGGGCATGGGCTTGGGCTGGAGCTTGCCGATTGATATTGACATATTCTGTGGGCTGAATCCATGTGAACCCATGCGATGAAGGTTTATCGCGTCGCGGGACTCACTGCTATGCGGAGGTCTCCACCTGAGGCACCCCGGCTTTGATCAGTTTTACCCGCAGCGGAGTACGTTCGATGACGTCGGCGTATGTGAAATGGACGATTTCGGTGGCACCGGCTCGTTTCAGTCCCTCGTCGCGTGCGCGTTCCTTGGCCACCACCTCCTGAATGCTGCGGTTATCGGTCATGGCTGGGTCCACGTATTTTTGTGTGCCGTCGTATTCGGCCACTATCACGCGCCCGTCATCGAGCTTCCATACGAAATCAACGCGGTACTCGGTATTCGTCTGTGGGTCGGTCACCGTTACCTGAATACGCGGCGTGAGGAAGCGATCTTCGATGATGGTGCCTCGCGCGAGGGATTCTCCACCATTCTCGCTCCTTTCGTTTGCATAGCGCAGCAGGCGGAATACTCGGGCATAATCGATTCTCCATTGAACGCAGTCGGCGGCTATCTCTTCCTTGGTTATTCCCTTGGCAAGGGCCGAGTCAAAGATCGGTAACGCAAACCGAAAATCAAGGTCTATAGCGGCCTCGACCAAGGTTCTAGCCGGTGATATCAGGGATAGGCCGGAGGCCTCGTAATGTGTCTTCGGATTGTTCATATCGGGCATATAGACATGTCGTAAGCGCTGATGGCATTGACGAGATCCATGATCGGAAGTCACGATGGTTATGCAGTCATCATGCAAATGCCATTGATGTTCGAATCCATAGGCACTTACTGCCACCAAGCCGCCAAAAACCCACTGAGGATGCTCTTGCGCAAGAGCGCGGGCCATATGCAACGTTCGCTCCGGCGGCGTCAAACCATCCCAGTATGCAGTATTTGCATAAAGACTGGGAATGCCGTCATACACTTTCAACAACTCACCACTCTGGGCACGGCGGCGTAGAGCGGTCTGTTCCGCTTCATTTCTTGAATAGACGCATCTCAGCTCATTCTGCGCGGCTGATATGAGCGAGGCCACTGCTTTGTGTGTCTTCATGACGTCGAGCGTAGCCGGAACGAAGCAGCGTAAGTATGAATTTCAGCCATTGTGGTTCTAGCCTCGGAGCTTGGCTGTCTTGGAGCGAGATACTCCCGATAATTTCAAGGTATTAGGCCGCTAATTCGGAATAGTGGATAACACACAAAACTTATCCACCATCAGTAATGTCATTCGAACAACGTGCTTTGGGGATTCGAACAAGATATCATCGGCGAAGGCGGATGTAGCTGGTAGAGGGCGGCGAATTGACGGTTAACGGTGCTTATGCTTTGTACGCCGTCGGTGCTGGTTCAGATATTGGCTGGCTTCTGTCTGAGTGTGGAATCTAGCGTCGGCGTGAGTCCAATGGTTGTATCGGGGCCGACGATTTGCTGCAATTTATTGGCGGCATAGATCCAGGGCTTGGACGGCTGCCGACGGTGAGAGCAGTCATAACAGTGAATGAGCCTCTGCGAGTTCAAAAGATGATGTAGAGGACGTTTGTGAGAGTCGTTTCCGGGGCAAGACATGGTCGATTGACGACGTTGAAATTTCTCAACGACGGCAGAATGGCATGCCTTGGCGAGGAGACGACACTGAGAGGCGATGGAGTCGGGATTAATCCAGGTTTTGGCCAGCCACCGACTCGCAAGAGCATCATAGCGTCGGTGTACCGCCAGAAGCTGGCACTGTACCGACGCTGAATAGCATCAGCGTCGCCGGACATACAAGTTTTGGATTGCAGCCGACTAAGAATGAGATGCCGACGGCAAGAGCCGCATTGCAACTATATGAGACGGCTTCACTGTGCGTGGCTGCAGGTAGAGACTGCCCGCGCGGCGGCGACATATGAGACGGTTTCACTGTGCGCGCACGATAAACCACCCCGGCGGCTAGGATAGAGGGAATTGAGGGAGTGCGGCTCCACGCGTGAAGGCAAGAATCCCGAACCATGCGGGGCAAACCTGTGCAAGGGGAGCTTCCTGCGCATGCGGAAGCGGAATATATGCGGGCATGCGTAGACATGACGAGAATGGCGCGAACACGTAAGTGGCATACGCACTCCGAACGGCGCAACAGCAACACGAGCAGAGGTTAGAAGAGGATATGTCATTCGAGCATCCGAATCGGAACAATGAGAGCATGCGGGACGTCGAACTGGACATCATGAGCCGCCCGCCGGAGCATAACACCACCAATCTGGATCTCGACCGGATGAACCTGATGCTCGACATCCTGGGCCACCCGGAGCAGTCGTTCCGCGTGATTCATATCACCGGCACCAACGGCAAAGGCTCCACCGCACGCATGGCCGAGGCCATCTGCCGCGCCTACGGTATGCGCACCGGCCTGTACACGTCGCCGCATCTGGAGAAGATCAACGAGCGTATCGCCATCGACGGCCAGCAGCTGTCCGATGACGATTTCATCGACATCTGGGACCAGACCAAGGATCTCGTGGCCCTGGTGGACGCCAAGATGGAGGAGCAAGGCAAGCCGAAGATGAGCTTCTTCGAGGTGCTCACCGCCATGGCCATCTGGAAGTTCGCCGACACGCCCGTGGACGTGGCCATCGTCGAGGTCGGCATGGGAGGCCTGTGGGACGCCACCAACGTGCTCAACGCGGATGCGGCCATCATCGGCCCGGTGGACATGGACCACATGCAGTGGCTGGGCGACACCGTCGAACAGATCGCCACCGAGAAGGCCGGCATCATCAAGCCGAACTGCACCGCCATCATCGGGCCTCAGCCGCATGAGGAAGCCGTCATGCCGATTCTCACCGAAGCCGCCGAACGCAACCACGCCATGCTCGTGCGCGACGGCTACGAAATGACCGCGTCCGACCGTATGGCCGCAGTCGGCGGCCAGGTCGCCACCCTGACCACGCCCAACGGCACTTACGAGGGCGTGCCGATCGCCAAGTTCGGCGAGCATCAGGCCCACAACGCGCTTGCCGCGCTTGCCGCCTCTGAAGTGGTGATTCCGGTCAATGGCCCGCTGGACGGCGACTTGGTGGGCGAGGCGTTGAGCTCGGTCAAGATTCCCGGACGCATCGAACAGATCCGCACCTCACCGACCATCATTCTGGATGGCGGACACAACGTGAATGCCGCCGAAGCCCTACGCAAGGCCATCGAGGAAAGCTACGACTTCAAGCAGCTGGTCGGCGTGGTCGCCATGATGCGCGACAAGCAGGTCGAGGAATATCTGGGTGTTCTGGAGCCGATCCTGAGCTCCGTGGTGGTCACCGAGAACTCGTGGCGCGAGCGTGTGATGCCGGCCGATGAGCTCGAGAAGATTGCCGTGGACGTGTTCGGCCGTGACCGTGTGATCAAGGAAGCGAACCTGCCCGACGCGATTCAGACTGCCGTCAACATGGTCGATGCCGAGGACGAGCTGGGCGTGGGCTACGGCCACGGCGTGCTTATCTGCGGCAGCTTCGTCACCGCCGGCGACGCACGCCTGATGCTTGAGGAGCATGCCAGCCCCACGATGAGGCAGGCCATGGCCGTCCATCAGCCGGCGGTCGACCCGGACGATTCGGATCAGCCGGCAGACAAGGCCGAGGATGAGGCCGCCGACAACCTCGAGGATTCGGTGAGCCCGGACGACTTCGACGTGTTCGACGTCCTCGGCCTCGGCAAGGAACAGGCCAGTGACGCCGGTAACGCCGGCACCGGCACGGCCAGCGCCGACACAGGCACCGACGATTCCGCCGACGTCCGGTAACCCGCATCCAAGGCACATCGGATACCCGGACGCCCGACATACGGAAAACAGTCTCACGCCATGTATCTCAAGGAACTCACCCTCCGCGGATTCAAATCCTTCGCCTCCGCCACCACGCTGCGCTTCGAGCCCGGCATCACGGCGGTCGTCGGCCCCAACGGTTCGGGCAAGTCGAACATCGTCGACGCCCTGACCTGGGTGATGGGTGAGCAGGGCGCCAAAAACCTGCGCGGCACTTCGATGGAGGACGTGATTTTCGCAGGCACGTCCTCTCGCCCGCCATTGGGCCGTGCACAGGTGAGCCTGACCATCGATAATTCCGACCACACGCTCGATATCGATTACACGGAAGTCACCATATCCCGCACCATCTTCCGCAACGGCGGCTCCGAATACGCGATCAACGGCTCGCAATGCCGTCTGCTCGACATTCAGGAACTCCTCTCCGATACCGGTCTTGGCCAGCAGATGCACGTGATTGTGGGTCAGGGACGATTGGATACGATTCTGAAGGCCGACCCGTCCGGCCACCGCGCGTTCATCGAAGAGGCCGCCGGCATCCTGAAACACCGCAAGCGCAAGGAACGCGCGTTGCGCAAGTTGGCCAATACCGAAACGAACCTGAGTCGACTTGACGATTTGCTGGGGGAGATTCACCGCCAGCTCGGCCCCCTCGGACGCCAGGCACGCATCTCCCGGCGCGCCGACGCGATTCAGATATCCGTACGCGACGCCCAAGCACGCCTGTATGCCGAAGACGCCCAACGTTCGATGAGCCGCCGCGACACGGTACGTCAAGAGCTTGGCGATGTGCGTAACCAGCTGGCCGTCGCCCAGCGTGAACTCGCCCAAGTCAAAGTTCGCATCGAACAGGTCGAGACGTTGAGCTCTGAATCCAGTCCGGCCATCGCCAAGGCCAACCAATACTGGCATGAATTCTCGCAGACCCGTGAACGACTGAACGCGCTCGCCCAGTTGGCCGAAGAGCGCAGCCGGTCACTCACCGGCCAGATCGTCACCAACTTCGGTGAGGATCCCGGCATGCTCGTCAAACGAGCCGAGGAACTGGAGTCTCAGGCCGCGGCACAGACCAAGGCCGTGGCCGATGCACGCATCGCACTCGACAAGGCCACCGAGGAACGCGCCGACGACGAGAAGAAGCTTGCCTCAGTCCGTCAGACCTTGACGGAACTGCGCAAAACCGCACAGGAGCGCGATGCACAGATCGCTCGATTGCGCGAACTCATCGCCCGCGAGGAATCCGCCGTGCAACTGGCGACCAGCCGCGCCAAGGATTACGCCTCCCAACGTGACTCGCTGACTTCCCAGCGCGACGATGCCCAGCAACAGCTGGACGCATTGCGCAGCGAAGCGGACTCCATTGCCGACGATGACGGTGCCGCATTGGACGCCGCACGTGCGACGCTCGCCGAATGCCGCGAACGACTGAACGAACTCGCCGATAAGCAGCGCGAGATACAGTCCAAGATCATCTCGCTCAAAGCCAAGGCCGATGCGCTTGCCGACACGCTAGGCAGCCGCAATGCTTCCGGATCGTTGGAGCGTGATACGGACGTGGCCTCGCTTGGCCGACTCACCGACTTCATCCATGTGGCCGAAGGCTGGGAAGATGCCGTGGCCCACGCGCTCGACCAGTATGCCAGCGCCATCGTGGTGCCCGAGGCAGGCAACATGTTGCACGCCCTCGAACGCGCTCGGGAAGATAAGCTCGGCAAAGCCGTGGTGCTGACCGCGAGCATTGCCGGCGATTCCGCCACAGAGCCGGGCACGGAGTCGGAGGAGAGTAGCGCCGAGAACACGGCGGCCGCCCCGCGATCGGGCAGCGCGCTGGCAGCACTCGTCACTGCGAACCCGGATGCAAAGAACCCGGCACAGGCCGAAGCTGTCGTGCACACCGTGCGTCTCCTGCTGGCTGATGTAGCCATGGCCGGCACCGCCGACGAAGCCCAGCAGATTGTGGCATCCGGCGAAGCCATGCGGGCCGTCAGCAAGAACGGCGAGACCTTTGCGCACGGCGTGGCGGCGGTCGGCGGCTCTTCCATCTCTCAATCGGACCTGTCTTTGGCCGCACGCCGAGACAAAGCATTGGCACAGGTCAAACAGTTGACCGCTCAAGACGGCGGAATGGCTGAGCAAGTGGCCGAGGCCAAAGCCAAACGCGATGAAGCGGCTCGACTCGTCGATCAGGAATCCGCCAAACGCACCGAAGCCCGGCTCAAAGCCCAACAGGCGGAGAAATCTCTGAAATCCGCCACGGATCGCATCGCATCGTTCACCCGTCAGCTCGACCAGCTGGATAGGAAAATCACCGAGACCCAAGAGAATTGCAACGAGCATCAGCTCAAGCTTGACGACCTCAATCGCGCTTTGGCATCGGCCCAGCAATCCACAGCGGAACATGCCGATTTCGACGAACTCGATGAACGCGAACGCACGCTGGAGCGCGAACTGAACCTGACTCGCGAGCATGAGGTCGCCGCAAAAATCGCGTGGACCGAAGCAAGCCGCAAAGGGGAGTCACTGAGCCGACAGGCCGGGCTGCTGCGGGACAACGCCAAAGAAGCCGCCGAACGCCGCGCCCGCATCGAGGCGTTGAACGATCGCAGACGCGAGCAGGCCGCACACCTGCAAGGCGTGGCCGATGACGCGCGAGCAGTGGCCGCCATGGTAGAGCATACGCTGCATGACGTGGCCGCCAAACGAGACGAGCTGCAGGCCGCCGCCTCCAGCCATGACGAGGAACTCAAGGCCCTGCGCGCGCAGCGCAACCAGATCGAGCCCAAGGTCACCGATCTGACCGGGCGCGAACATGCCTTGGATGTAAACCGCGAACGGTTGGCCGCCGAATCCGGGCAGCTCATGCAAAAAGTGTCCGACGAACTCGGTCTCACTTTGGAGGAATTGGTTAGTGATTACGGCCCCGAACAGCCGGTGCCCGTGCTGGATGATGAGGGCAACCCTGTGCCGTTGGATGAGACGGAAGCTGAGGCTGAGACCGAAGAGGGAGAAACCGGGGGAGAGACCGGCACCAACGGCGATTCCGACCGCTTTAAGACCGTGCCGTATAACCGTCAGGAGCAGAAGAAGCGTCTCGATAAGGCTCGCCGCGATCTGGCCGCACTCGGCAAGATCAACCCTTTGGCCACCGAGGAATTCGAAGCGCTTGAGGAGCGGAACAAGTATCTCAATGATCAGCGCAACGATGTGGTCAAATCACGTGACGATTTGATGCAGCTCATCAAGGATCTCGATTCCACGATGGTCCAGGTATTCAAATCCGCGTTCGACGATACCGCCGAGGCATTCGAGCAGATGTTCGCCACGCTGTTCCCAGGCGGCACCGGGCGACTGCGCCTGGAAAACCCGGAAGACATGCTCACCACCGGCGTACTGGTCGAGGCCAGCCCGGCCGGCAAGCGTGTCAAACAGCTGAGCCTCCTGTCCGGCGGCGAACGTTCACTGACCGCGCTGGCGTTGCTGTTCGCGATTTTCACCGCCCGCCCCAGCCCGTTCTATGTGATGGACGAGGTCGAGGCCGCGTTGGACGACGTGAACCTGACCCGTTTGATTAATGCGTTCAATGAGCTACGCGCCCATGCGCAGCTCATCATTATTACTCACCAGCAACGCACCATGTCGATTGCCGACGCGCTCTACGGCGTAACCATGCGAGCCGACGGCGTAACAGCCGTGGTGAGCCAAAAACTCGAACGATAAATGAATGGTTCCTGCTGGTAGGAACTGGCGCCACAGGTGACAGAGGGTGGTCCATCTCGAAAGACCACCCTCAGTTTCGCTTCGCTCGACAGCTCCCACCAGCGGGAGCGGGGTGGTATTAGCGTAATGCCTTGCGCACGCCCTGCACAGTCTGCAGCGTCTTGTAGAAGACCTTCTTGATGGGTACGTCGCGGGCGGGGGCCACCGGGGTGATTTCCTCGGTGAACTTGCACTTGAACTCGTTAAGCCCCTTGAGCGACGGCGCGAAATCGGAGCCGATGCCCATCAGATCGTATTCCGTAATACCCTGCGAGCCCAGGATGCAGCATTCGGAATACAGCAGCTTGTCGGTCACATGCAGACGCATAACCTCGTTGCGCATGCCGGCATAGTAGCGCACCGCATGCGTGCCGTTCACGGTGACAATCGACCATGCCACCACACGGTCTTCAATACGTGCGGCGAACACACGGCAATGATCGGCACCCAACGCGCCGATCATATCGGAGTAGTCGCTCATCGGAGCAGGCGTGAATCCATCGCGCTGGCCGGTTTCGACCATCACATCGTAATATTCGGAGAAATCGGTCAGGGCCTTATCCGTCTCATCGGCAACCTCGGCCGGGCATTCACGTAGAGACTTGCGCACGTCACGGCGTCCACGACGCTTCATCCGAGCCAGAATCTCATCATCGCCACCGGTGATGTCGATGACCACGGTCTGGTCGTACGGCACTGTGGACAGCACCTTCTCCGTACCATCGGCGAACCAGGTGTCGATACGCAGGAACGCGATGCTCTTGTCGGCCTTCTTGACGGTGTCCACGATGGCGTCGACGACCTCGCGCTCCTCAGCCTCGGTGGGCTTGGCGACCCACGCCGGCCCATGCATCGAGCGCAGATAATGATAACCGTGCGTCTCAAAATCGATAAAGGAGATCACGGCGACCAATTCACCATCACGCTTGATCAGATAATTGCCCCATGGTGTGCGTCCGTCGATATCCGCCTGAAAACCAGACCAAACCTTGGTCTGTTCGATAGGCAACGTGATGCCGGCCTTCTCGGCTTCGGCTTCCAGTGTGGCTCCGTCAACTTTCTCCAACGTGATCATTACGATTCAGCTATCCTTTTTCGTTTGTATCCGTATGTCGTGTTTCTGGTTTGGTCGTATTGCGCGTGATCTGATGTGGGCTAATCGGGATCCGATCAGGATTTGATTGGCCGGAATCCCGTCACAAGCCAAACATGCGTTCGACGACGTGATCGTCGCCGTCGAACGGCACATGCTTGCGATGGTCCTTGATCCAACGCTCGTTGCCCTTGCCGATGATCAGCAGGATGTTGAATCGGTCGGCGTGCGCACGGGCATCGTAAATGGCGTTGGTGATGGCCGTCAGACGGTCGGAAATCACCGTGGAGACCACATCCTTGTTCGTGATGTAGCCTTGCATTTCCATGCAGATGTCGATGATCGGCTCGGTGTCCGTATCTTCGGCGGTGAAAATGAAGTTCGCGATACGGTTCTCGGCAGCCTCGACGATTTCCTTACGACGATCGTAGGCCTTGTTGCCGGCCGATCCGGTCACCAGCGTGATACGCGGGTTTTCCTCGCCCCAACGCTCGTAGACGAAGTCAAGCAGCGCGGTGACGGATGCGTAGTTGTGCGCATAATCGACGATGGCGAGCGTGTTTGACTGCGGGTCGCGGAACTGTTCCATACGGCCGGCGATACGTACGGATTCGATGGCGTGCAGTGCGTCGGCGTCATCGAGCGATACGCCAACCGCATGGGCGATGGCGATGGCTGCCGCCGCATTGAGGTAGTTGAAGTCGCCATCGATGGACAGATGGTAGTCGCCAAGGGCCTGATCTCCGTCGGCGATGTGGAAGGAGGCGTGCGCCGGGTCGGCGGGCCAGGCGACGACGTCCGCACTGGTGCCGGCATTATCCGCGTCATGCAGGGCGAAGGTGGTCACGCCGATGCCGGCTGCCTCCGCGTCCTCCCGCAACAGATCGGCGTGCAGACTGTCCGCGCCGAGTACCAGCGACTTCGCGTTGACGATGATCTGGCGCTTGCAATACAGGTAATCCTCGAACGTGGGGTGTTCGATCGGGCTGATGTGGTCGGGGGAGATGTTGAGGAACGCGGCCACATCGAAAGTCAGGCCATAGACGCGGTCCACCTTGTACGCCTGGGAGGAGACCTCCATCACCAGATACTTCATACCGTTATCGGCCGCCTCGCGCATCATGCGGAAGGCGTCCATCGATTCGGGTGTGGTCAGATCGGATTCGACGTAGGTGTGGCCGTCAAGGCAATTATCGACCGAGGAGAACAATGCGGCCTTGCCGCCGGAGACGGCGTTGATAAGCGCCTGCGTGAAGTACGAGGTGGTCGTCTTGCCCTTGGTGCCGGTGACGCCGATGACCGTGAGCTCGTTCTGCGGATATCCGTAGAACGCGGCGGACAGCAGGCTCATCGCCTTACGTGCGTCGTTGACGATCAGGCCGGGGGTGGCGGTTGCGGCTGAGTACTCGGTTTCGGCCACGTATGCGGCCAGGCCGGCTTCGTCGATGCCGTTCAGATACTCGGCCTTGAATTGGCCCTTGCAGCACAGCAGGGCACCCGGCGTGACCTTGCGGGTGTCGTAGGTGATGCCGGCGAACGGCTCATCCGCCGAAGCGATACGGGCCGGGTCGTCGGTCCAGACATCCCCTTGGATGATTTCACGCAGCAGATGGTGTTCCTTGAGCAGGTCAGCGGCCGAAGCCAAAGTCAAAGCCATAATTGTTACTCCCTATTATCTAGCCGATACGCCATTCTACAGGTGGGGTGCAGCGTGTTGTGGCTCACACGTCATCGACCACGATATGGGCACATGATTTGATTAGAATGGTGAAACGTGACGACAAGCGAAGCAACTATGCAATCCGGGCAGTCAGCCGGATCGGGCGAGTCCATGGCAGCCAAGCGCGCCAGATTTGAACAGCTCGCCATGCCCGCCGTCAATGCACTGTACCGGCAGGCGATGAGGCTGACCAACGATCCCGATGACGCGCAGGATCTGGTCCAGGACACCTTCGAACGCGGGTTCAAGGCCTTCGACTCATTCCAGCCGGGCTCCAACTTCGAGGCGTGGATGACCACCATCGAGCGCAATGCCTACTTCAACCAGTATGCCAAGGCCAAGCGGCGCCCGCAGCGTGCCAACGACTCCACCGGTGAATACGACGACTGGGACATTTACGATGCCGCCGAACATACGTCGGACGGGCTCAAGTCCGCTGAAGAGGAATATTTGGACGCCTTCGCGCCCGAGGAAATCATGGCCGCGCTCGCCAAACTCTCGCCGGAACGCCGGCAGGTGTTCATCGACGCCGCCATCGACGGCAAGTCCTACCAGCAGGTGGCCGATGAGCAGGGCGTGAAAATCGGCACGGTGATGAGCCGCCTGAATCGCGCCCGCACGCAACTCAAGCGTGAGCTCGCCTCGTATGCGAAAGAGCGCGGGTACGTGACTGGTTCGTCGGCTGGTTCACCATCCGCGAAGTTGGGCGAAAACGTTGGTCGAATCGCCGATTCCGGCCATAATGGAAGTAGTGAACAAACTGTTGGTAGCAATGGCGACACGCAAGCCGCAGTGAGACATAGTCATGCGACTGGCGCCCGCACGCCACAACAGTCAAGCAAGCTTTCGGGAAAGGAGATCTGATGAACGATCAGCCGGTAGAGCGTACTCGCCATATCTCCATAACCCGTACGGGGGCCGATGGCATGGTCAGCCAGACCGAAGTGCATATCACGGCGGTGCATCATCGTTCAGTGGATACCGGCTCGGCCTCTGCGTCGGTCCAGGCGGACGTGCATATCGTTACGGAGGGCGACTGTTTTGACCCCCGTACCTGCTGCGACGAGCGTGAACAGGCGTTGATTGCCGCGTTGCGTGCCTACTTGCGCCCGGATGTGGCACCCGAATGTCTGATAGCCCGGCTCAAGGCCACGCTTGATCACTGCTGCGGCGAAGATAAGTAACGACATATACAACAAGGCCCGTCTGATGTATCATCAGACGGGCCTTGAGCGTTCCATAAGAAACGCGAAGAATCAGGCGTTAGGACGCTTGCCGTGGTTGGCGGCCTTCTTACGACGATTCTTGCGCTTACGTCCGCGCATGCCCATGATGGACTCCTTTGCTGCAGTAAAAAAATAAGCCTTCGGAATTATGCCACATGAGCACGACGTGATGCAACACGGGTGTCCATGTGGCGATGAGCGTCAGGCTTGGCTATTCGGTTTTTCAGATTTGTTCGGCGTGGAAGGTGACCACGGTGGTGTAGTCATCATCCGGCTCGAGCACAACCAGATCCTTGCCGGTGCGGAAGGCGTCGGCGTAGGCGGTCATCGGTTCGACGGCCACGCCGGCCTGACGAGCCTTCTCGCCGATTTCGTTGCCGGTGCACACCTGCCAGGAGTTGATGGTCTTGTCGCCAGTCAGCGTGACCTTGATGCCGTCAGGGCGGGTGAACACGGCGGAAGTGCTGCCGTCTTCACCGCGGTTGGTGATATCGGTCCAGGCATCGTCGAAGCCACGTCCCTCCAGCGTGGGGTTATCGCGCAGGTCGAAGATGCCGGAAACCGGCTCTTCACCGGTGGGCAGCAAGTGTTCGTCTACGGTCACGTGGGTGTCGCAGTGCAGCTCAAGACGGCAGGGCTCGTTGTCGGCGGTAATGGCCTGACCGGTGGCGTGCTTGCCGTTGGCCAGCCACGGGTGGATGCCAAATGCCCACGGTGCCTTCACGCTGTCGTTGTTGTGCACGGTGAAGGTTTCCGTGAGACCGTTCTCGTCAAGTGCATAAGTGGCGGTGATGGTGATATCAAACGGGTAGCCGGCGATGTCGGGGGAGCGCCAGGAGAGCGTCACGTGTGATTCCTGCAAATCAACGAGCTCCCACATGTAGCGGTAGGCATAGCCGTGCAGGGAGGATTGGCGGTCGAACTCGTCGATCGGCATCTGGTAGTCTTCGCCATCGAAAGAATACTGACCATTGGTCACTCGGTTCGGGTACGGTGCCAGCACCCAGCCGTTGCAGCAGGGAATGACCTTGTTCGGGTCGAAGGGGACGATGAGGTCTTCGCCGCGCCACTTCAGCTCGCGCAGGCTGGCACCCAGTTCGGTGACGACGGCACTCCATTCGCCGGACGAGATGACATATTGGTTACCAGTGCGAGGCTTCAAAGCCATAGTGCACACTCCTTTGTGGAACAAATTGTTATCGCTCACAATCGTATCGCATAAGTCCCAAGACGCGGCGGCACATAAGGATAAAAAATTGGCTCCCCTCTGGAGGGGAGCCAGCGTAACAGAACTACTTCTGGACTACTTCGTAGCGGACCACAGTGGTGTAGTCGCCGTTGGGGGCGAGCGTCACCAAGTGGTCACCAGTGCGGAAGGCATTGGCCGGGGCGGTCATCGGCTCGACGGCGATGCCATACGGATGCTCGGCGAACGGTGCGCCAGTGGCGGTGTAGCACTGCCAAGCATTAATCGTCTCATCGCCAATGATTTTCACTTCGATACCGTCCGGGCGGGTGAATGTGGTGGTGGTCGTACCATCGGCGGCACGCTCCACGTCAACCCAGGCATCATCAAAGGCGCGGCCTTCGAGCGTCGGGCCATCGTTCAGGTCGTAGATACCGGTAACCGGTTCGGTGCCGGTGGGAATCAGCGCCTCGTTCACCGTCACATGACTGGCGGCCTTAATCTGCAGGTGGCAGGCGGCGGAGTCGGCATCGCGTTCGGCGGCAGTTGCGCCCTGCTTGCCGTTGGCCAGCCACGGATGCAGGCCGAGAGCCCACGGTGCCGGTTCGTCGCCATCATTGCGGGCATTGACGGTCGCGGTCATGCCGTTGTCGCCGAGTTCGTAGGTGACGGTCACGGTCACATCGAACGGGTATCCGTCCAAGTTGGGGAAGCGCAGCGAAAGCGTCACGGCGCTATCGGTCAACGATTCAAGCTTCCACATGTAGTGGTAGGCGTATCCGTGGTTCGCATTGTTGCGCGGTGCGGGATGATATTCGTTAACCGGCGCGCAGTAATGCTTGCCATTGAAATCGTATTCGCCGTTTTCGATGCGGTTTGGCCACGGGGCCAGCACATAACCGTTACAGGTGGGGGTCAGGTCGTTGACGCCGAACGGGCAGAAAATTTCCTTGCCTTGATAATCGAATCGGCGAATCTTGGCGCCGAGTTCGCAGATGACGGCGGAATAATCGCCATAGTGAATCGAATACTGATTTCCGGTGCGTGGTGTTTTACTCGTCATGGAATCACTCCCGTAGTGAGGTTGGTGGGCCGGTAGCTCCTGCTATCGCTGGCCCCAGTCTAGCGCGTCTCCTCTATCGAGGCGGGGATTGGCGATATGCGGCATATAATAAACAATTCGTATAAACACGGTAGCAATACGTGGAGTGACGAGTCTCACACCATCATGCGAGAAGCACGTGGATTCCTTGGAAACCGGTGATTTGTGGGAGACGCGGAAAAGTTGTGACGGCAGATTCCTGTAATCCCTGCCTTACACTGGAAAACACTATTGACGTTCAGGAGGTTCCGATGACCAAAAGCGTTGTGCTCGCTGATCCGCGAGGCTTCTGCGCGGGTGTGGACCGTGCGATTCTTACCGTACAGACCATTCTCAAAGCCGCGGAGGCTTCCGGAAAGCGGACGCGCGAGGATGGGCTGCCCCCGGTATATGTGCGCCGGCAGATCGTGCACAACAAGCATGTGGTCGAGGACTTGGCCGGGCAAGGCGCGGTGTTCGTCCAGGAATTGGCGGAGATTCCGGATGCTGCTGCCCAAGCGGGTATTCCGGTGGTGTTTTCCGCCCATGGCGTATCTCCGGTAGTGAAGGCGGAAGCCGAACGTCGTGGCATGCATGTGGTGGATGCCACCTGCCCTCTGGTGGGTAAGGTGCACCGTGAGGTGCTGCGTTTCGTGCGCGAGGGGTATGAAATCGTCTATATCGGGCATAAAGGTCACGATGAAGCGGTCGGTGTAGTGGGGGAGAGCCCCGAACACGTGCACTTGATCGAGCATGAATCGGATGTCGATTCGCTGGATTTTGCGCCCGACACCAAGCTGGTGCTGCTCTCGCAGACCACGTTGAGCGTGGACGAGACCGCCGATACCATTGCCGCGCTGAAGGCCAAATTCCCTTGGATTCAAGAGCCGCCGAGTTCGGATATCTGCTATGCCACGTCGAATCGTCAGGCTGCGGTCAAACTGGTGGCCCAGCAGTCCGATTGCGTGGTGATTGTCGGATCGGCCAACTCCTCGAATTCCGTGCGACTGATGGAGGTGGCGCAGGAGGGCTTGGGGGAGCGCGGCAAAGCGTATCGCGTGGATGATGCCAGCGAGCTTGACCCGGCATGGTTCGAGGGTCTGGAATCCGTAGGTATCTCCTCGGGTGCCTCCGTACCGGACGAACTGGTGTCCGGTGTGATTGACGCTCTGCAAAACTTGGGTTTCACCGGTATGAAGTCCGTCGAAACCATCAAAGAAAACATGCACTTTGTGCTGCCGGCGGAGTTGCGCAGGAAGAAGTAGTCATTCTTGGCTCCCCTCCGTGAGGGGAGCCAAGAACGGTCACCACGTGCCGATTGGTGCGGCAACGGCGTTCAAGACCTTGAGCAGGTCCTGTGGATTCACGCCCACAGACAGGCCTCGCTTGCCGCCGGAGACCAGAATTTGGTCGAATTGCAGGGCGCTTTCATCCAACACAGTCTTATGACGTGTCTTCTGGCCTAACGGCGAGATGCCGCCAACCACATAACCGGATTCACGCATCGCCACCTTGGGATCGGCCATAGAGGCCTTCTTGGCACCTACGGCTGCAGCCAAGGCTTTCAAATCCATATGACCGCTCACCGGTACCACGCCCACCACGCGTTCGGCACCGGTGTCCGCCATCAACGTCTTGAACACCTGATGCTCGTCGAAGCCGAGCTTGGTGGCCGCCTCCACGCCGTAGCCGTCATCCATATGGTCGTTGGAGTGCTCGTATTCGTATACGTGGAATTCCACGCCCGCCTTCTCCAGTTGGACTGTCGCCGGAGTGGAACCCGCGCCCTTATCATGCTTGCTTTTCTTTGCCATGATTACCGTTCTACTACGAAGAAACCCCCGCACAAGGCGGGGGTCTCACAGCTTAGTTCTCAAACGAACCGTAGCGGCCTAGACCGCAATGGTTCACTCGGAGATCTCAGCGAAGTACAGCAGGGTACGGATCATGTTGGAGGTGAAGCCGTACTCGTTGTCGTAGAAGGACACGGTGCGAGCCAGGGTCACGCCATCAATGGTGTTGACGTCGGTCTGGGTCGGGTCGAACACGCCACCGTGGGTGTCGCCGAGGATGTCGGAGGAGACGATGCCCTCATCGTTGTAGCCGTAGTAATCGGTGTCGGAGAAGGCAGCCTTGAAGGCGGCGTTGATCTCGTCGGCGGTGGTCTCGGTGTTCAGAACGGTGGTCAGCTCGGTGACGGAGCCGTCCGGAACCTGGACGCGCTGGGCGTGGCCCTGCAGCTTGCCGTTCACGGACGGAACGACCTTGCCGATGGCCTTGGCAGCGCCGGTGGAGTGGGCGAGGGTGTTGATGGCGGCGGCGCGCAGGTTGCGGCCGGTCTTGGTGCCACGCGGGCCATCGAGCAGCATCTGGGTGCCGGTGTAGGCGTGGATGGTGGTCATGAAGCCGGCCTTGATGCCGAACTTCTCGTCCAGCAGCTTGACCATGGCGGCCATGGAGTTGGTGGTGCAGGAACCGGCGGAGACGATCACGTCGGAAGCCTTGAGGATGTCGTGGTTCACGCCGAACACAACGGTCGGGGTGGTGTCATCCTTGGCCGGGGCGGAGATCAGGACCTTCTTGGCGCCAGCGTTGATGTGAGCCTGGGACTTCTCGGCGGAGGTGTAGAAGCCGGTGCACTCGAGCACGTACTCAACACCGTCGTTCTTGACCCACGGAATGTTGTTGGCGTCCTTCTCGGCGTAGACCTTGTATTCCTTGCCGTCGACGATGATGGAGTCTTCGGTGGCCTTGACGTCAACCGGAGTGCCATCGTCATGACGGAAGGTGCCGTGGGTGCTGTCGTACTTCAGCAGGTAAGCCAGGGTAGCCGGGGTGGTCAGATCGTTGATGGCGGCAACTTCAATGTCACCAGCCTGGCCGCCGCGAGCCTGCAGCTCGAAGATGCGACGGAAGGCGAGACGACCAATGCGACCGAAGCCGTTGATACCAATCTTAACTGTCATGTAATTCTCCCTTGTAGGGTGGCCTTGGCGCGCTTTGGCACACCGGGCCATTGTTTACCAACAGTTGCTACTGTAATGCCGACTCTGTACACATGGCAACGTTTCAGCGTGCGTTTTGGGCAAAAATGCCGTATTTTCTGTGAGCGCTCACAATTCGGATTGCCCGCAACCGACATGTGATTTTTCCTCTCCTTTGGAGGAATGTCTCGAATCATCATGAGCAAGCGCGCGGCATGCAAGTCAGCGAACCAGCAGCTTGGACACTGCGGTGTCCAGCTCGCCGATATCGCCGCCAAATTCGTGGAATCGACTCACCTGAGGCAACGCCACCTCGATGGGGAAGGTGACGATCAGTGTGCCGTGCTCCACGCTGATGGCCGCGTCCACGCCGTCGCGGAACTCGTTGCTTACCCCCTGCACCACCGTATTGGTCAGCGTGTCGTCTTTAAGCTCATATTTCAGCCCCGGCTCGTTCACGCCAAGCGAAACATCGGAGTGGGAGAACGCAGACACCATGCGGCCGTCCTCGGGCACCGGATGCGCGGGGAACGAAAGCCTACCATCGGTGATGGCCGTGACGATGAGCCCGTCGCCATACAGATACCCGCTTGCCCCGTGTCGGGCCAGCAGCGCCATAAGCTGGATACCAGAAATCGTATGGTCAATACGGCCGCCAAGCCCGCCATACACGTGAAACTCTCGGCAACCCGCCGACCAACCGACCTTCAGCGCGGAAAGCATGTCCGGGTCGTCCTTCAACGCGGGCAGCGCGATGGTGCGCACATCGGTGCGGGGCGCCCGGCCCTCCAGCGAATCGAAATCACCCACCACCACATCGGGCACGATGCCCAACTCGCGCGTATGGTCGAGTCCGCCATCGGCCGCAATCACATACGCACCGGCCGGCACCACGGGCGTGCCCGCATAGTATTCGCCCGCACCAAAAATCACGCATACCTGAGTCATGATGCCTACTGTAGCCGGTATCCACCCATCGGCCGGGAAAATGCTGATAGGCTACGCATCAGAACAGTAGTCGATAGGCGCACAGGCAGGGGAGCGGAGCGATGGCACAGATCACCGAGGCAAGCGAACGGCCGATTCTCAAATCAAAGATATTCCTCTACATCACCGAATTCTTCTCCGGCATGTCCGCTGATCTACTTCATCTCGATCAAGGCCAAGCGCATCGCCTGCGTGGTCAGCGCCGTGATCTTCGTGGCCACGTCCTGCGTCTCGCCCCTGACCGGCTTCGCGTTCTGGGAAACCAACCTGGCCTATGAGGGCGAGTCCATCTACAACTACCTGCAGGTCAAGAACCTCTCCGACCGCACGATCCTGTCCACCAACGTGCTGTTCGGCGTGCAGTCCGTCACGATGAAAGACAAAGGACTGACAGGTATGTACTACGACACGGCCCTGGCTGCGCCGGCGCTCGCCGACAATGCCAATTCCGCGCTGATCCTCGGCATGGGCACCGGCACCTACGCCCGCCAGCTGAAGCAGTATTATCCGAAAATGAACATCACCGGCGTGGAGATTGACCAGAAGATCACCGATCTGGCCGGCGAATACTTCGATGAGCCCGCCGACATCCCCGTGACCACGTATGACGGCCGAGCCTGGCTCGCCGCCTCGCATGACAAGTACGACGTGATCATGGTCGATGCGTATCAGGACATCACCATTCCCTTCCAGATGAGCTCCACCGAGTTCTTCACCATGGTCAGAGAGCACCTGAACCCCGGCGGCGTGATGGTGGTGAACATGAACATGATCTCGGACGGCCAAGGTTCGATCAACGAGGCGTTGAGCGATACCATCGCCAGCGTGTTCGGCAATGGGAACACACTGACGGCCGACGTGCCGAACACCACGAACCGTGAACTGTTCGCCAAGAAGCCGGGTTCCGGCTCCGAAGAGAACTCCATGCAGCAGGCCTCCAAGGCGCTCAACCTGCGTGAGACCACCTACGAGCGCACCGGCAGCGAAGATCTCGAATGGTATATGGAAGAGGTCGCCTCTCGATTCCGGAAGGTGAACGAACCGGACTCAGCGTCGACTATTCTCACCGACGACAAGGCGCCGGTCGAAGTACTCGGCATGCATGCCATCGATCAAATCATCGCCGATGAGGCCGGCCCATATCGGCAGATTCTCAAAGACGAAGGCTTCGGCGGTCTGCTGCGCGCCGTGCAGTAGGTTCGACACACGGACCGCGAATGTCCGGGCGTATGGTAGACTTTCTATTTGGCTTGAGAAATCAAGAAAGCGGGGCAACCCCACCTGGAAGCCTTTCAAGGCCTCGGGTTCAAGGCAAACAGCCTAGCGATTGCGATATACAACGCGTAATCAGGAATGACGCAAAGAACTGATATGCGTCTGCAGAAGCTGAGCGCATATTGGCGCGGGCTTTGGCTTGCCATGAACCCAAAGCATTGAACAGGACTCCAGCAAAGGCCCTCGCCACGGAATTGAAGTAGAGGATTGGAGTCATCATCAGCGACGAACCACGTATTAACGACGAGATTCGCGTCCCGCAGGTACGCCTGATCGGCCCGAAGGGCGAGCAGGTGGGCGTCATCGCGACTTCCGTCGCGCTGAACCTGGCCAAGGAGGCAAACCTCGATCTCGTCGAGGTGGCCCCGAACGCGAAGCCTCCGGTCGCCAAGCTTATTGATTACGGCAAGTTCAAGTACAACGAGAAGATCAAGGCTCGTGAAGCTCGCCGCAACCAGAGCACCGCGGAAATCAAGGAGATTCGTTTCCGCCTGAAGATTGACGACCACGATTTCGACGTGAAGAAGGGCCATGTGACCCGCTTCCTTAACGGAGGCGACAAGGTCAAGGTCACCATCATGTTGCGCGGTCGTGAGATCTCCCGCCCGATTGGTGGCGTGGAACTGCTGCAGCGTCTGGCCGACGATGTCGAGGAATACGGCACCGTCGAGTCCAAGCCGAAGCAGGAGGGCCGCAACATCATCATGACCCTTGCGCCGAAGGGCAAGAAGGTGCACACCCAGTCCGAGCAGCGTCGTCGTGGCGCCGAGTCCCGCGCCGAGCGTCAGGCTCGCCAGGCGGCTCGTCTCGCGGCCAAGCAGGAGTCTCAGGCTCAGGCCGCGGCCGACGCGCAGTCCGCGATTTCTCAGAAGACTTCCGACAAGAAGCAAACCAGCAAGGAGGGCAGCAATGCCGAAGATGAAAACTAATTCCGCCGCTTCCAAGCGCGCCAAGATCACCGGCACCGGCAAGGTGAAGCATGTCGGTTCCGCCATGCGCCACAACCTCGAGCACAAGTCCGCTCGCAAGCGCCGTGAACTGTCCGCCGACGATGTGCTGCGCGGCGGCCAGGCCAAGAAGCTGCACCAGCTTCTGCAGAAGTGAGCATAGGGCTTACCCGGAAATAACAAGACTTTAGAAAGCTGAGGAATAGATTATGGCACGTGTCAAGCGCGCAGTGAACGCCCACAAGAAGCGTCGCGTTGTTCTCGAGAGGGCTTCCGGCTACCGTGGCCAGCGCTCCCGCCTGTACCGCAAGGCCAAGGAACAGCTGCTGCACTCCTTTAACTACAACTTCCGTGACCGCAAGGCTCGCAAGGGCGACTTCCGCAAGCTGTGGATCCAGCGCATCAATGCTGCCGTCCGCGCTGAGGGCATCACCTACAACCGCTTCATCCAGGGCCTGCGTCTCGCCGGCATCGAGCTGGATCGTCGCGCTCTGGCTGAGATCGCCGTCTCCGACCCGGACACCTTCAAGACCATCGTGGACGCCGCCAAGGCCGCCCTGCCTGAGGACGTCAACGCTCCGGTTGAGGCCTGATTGCTTGAAGTCGTGACTTCACACTAGAAACCCCGCTTCCGAGCGGGGTTTCTTTGTACCATGGGCACTATGACCAACGGATTCACCAGACTCACCGAGCAGTTCCTCGTCCACATCGGCGTGGAGCGAGGGCTCGTCACGGCCACCGTCACCGCCTACGAATCCGACATCGCCAAATACATTGATTGGCTCGAAACCCGCGGCATCCACGAACCGGACGCCATAACCAAACAAGACGTCGAAGACTACATCGCCGCCCTTGACCAGGCGGGGGAGTCCGCCCGCTCCAAAGCCCGAAGACTGGCCTCGATCCACGAATTCCACCGTTTCGCGCTCGGTCAGCACGCGGTGACGGCGGATGTTTCGGCCGCAGTCAAGGCGCCCAAAGGCGCCAGCACCCTGCCCGACGTACTCACCGTGGACGAGGTAACCCGTCTGCTCGACGCGGCGGCAGTCGGCGGCTCAACCGATCCGGTGGTATTACGGGACAAGGCCCTGCTCGAATTCATGTACGCCACCGGCTGCCGCGTCTCGGAAGCCACCGGTGCGAATCTGGACGACATCGACCTGGACGAGCACATCGCGCGACTCATGGGCAAGGGCTCCAAGCAGCGGCTTGTGCCATTGGGCAGTTACGCATGCCGGGCCATCACCGCATACCTCAATGCGGGGCGTGGCGAGTTGGAACAGCGCTCCAGCGCCAAGATTCCCGAGAGGCGCGCACTGTTTCTCAACAAACGCGGCAAGCGCATCTCGCGGCAATCGGTATGGGAAATCGTCAAAGCAACCGGGGAGCGGGCCGGCATCACCAAACCACTCCATCCGCACACCTTGCGCCATTCCTTTGCCACGCACCTGATCCAAGGCGGCGCGGACGTGCGCACCGTGCAGGAACTGCTCGGGCACGCCAGCGTGACCACCACGCAGATCTACACGCACGTAAGCCCTGAAACCCTGATCGAAACGTATCTGACCTCACATCCCAGAGCGCGGTGAGACACACCATTTTGCGACGCGTCCGCCCATAGCGGAATCGCGGCGGGGGAGCACCAAAGTCGGCCGGAAATTCAAGGCGTGACAATACAGTACATAACAGCGAACCGTCAGCCAGGAAGAGGTATTCATGCTGCAGATCAAATCGATCTCGAAGCGCTATAAAACCGGTGATTTCGTTCAGCAGGCGCTTGACAAAGTCAGCCTGAACCTACGCGACAGCGAATTCGTCGCGATTCTGGGGCCCTCGGGTTCCGGCAAGACCACCTTGCTCAACATCATCGGCGGCCTCGACCGGTATGACGACGGCGATTTGGTGATCAACGGCATCTCGACGCGCCAATACAAGGATCGCGATTGGGATTCGTACCGCAACCACACCATCGGCTTCGTGTTCCAGAGCTACAATCTGATCCCTCACCAGACGATTCTGTCGAATGTCGAACTCGCGCTGACGATTTCCGGCATCGGCAAGGCCGACCGTCGCGAACGTGCGCGCAAGGCGCTGGAGAAGGTCGGACTCGGCGAACACATCAACAAGAAGCCAAACCAGCTGTCCGGCGGCCAGATGCAGCGCGTGGCGATCGCCCGCGCACTGGTCAACGACCCGGACATCGTCCTGGCCGACGAGCCGACCGGCGCGCTCGATTCGGACACGTCCGTGCAGATCATGAACCTGCTCAAGGACGTGGCCAAGGACCGCCTCGTGGTCATGGTCACCCACAACCCCGAACTTGCGGAACAATATGCCACGCGCATCGTCAACCTGCGCGACGGCGTGATCCGCTCCGACTCCGACCCGTTCGTCGTGGACGAGACGGCCGAACAGCCGGCCGTGTACAAGACGATGGGCCGCGCGTCGATGTCGTTCGCCACGTCGCTGGCGTTGAGCTTCAACAATCTGAAAACCAAGAAGGCGCGCACCCTGCTGACCTCGTTCGCCGGCTCGATCGGCATCATCGGCATCGCGCTGATTCTATCGGTGTCGACTGGCGTGAACACATACATCAGTGACATCCAGCGTGACACGATGACCGCCTACCCGATCACCGTCGACTCCCAGACCTTCGACCTGAGCAGCATGATGGGCGGACAGATGGGCGGCGATGACGGATACGGCGGCAAGACGCACAAAACCGACGGCATCTACCCGGACGACCGCAGCGTCAAGCAGGCGTCCAGCCTGACCAGTTCGATTACCGAAAACAACCTGACCCGCTTCAAGAAATACCTGGATAATTCCAAGAGCGAGATTCACCAGTATGTGGGTTCCACCGGCATCCAGTACACATATGACGTGAAATTCTCCGTGTTCGACCACGACCCCGACGGCACGCTGGTCAATGCGGACGGCGTGACGATCGGATCCAGCGACTCTGCCTCGATGGCCTCGCAGATGGCGTCCACAAGCTCGTCCGGCATGTCCGGCACCTCGTCGATCACCTCGCAGCAGATGTCGATGCTGACCGGCAAAACCGATGAGAACGCCGCGCCCGACTCGTTCAACGAGATCATGCCGGGAGCGGACGACAGCAAGCTCGTAGGCAAGGTTATCACCGACAACTACCAGGTGGTCAACGGTTCATGGCCGAAGTCCAAGGATGAAGTGGTGCTGGTGCTTGACGACAACAACAGCGTGCCGCTGACCACGCTGTACGAGCTCGGCCTGCTGCCCGCCTCCGATTACCACGAGATGATGTCCAAGCTCAACGCCGGCGACAAGGTCAGCACTCCACAAGACAAGATCGACTATGCTAAGGCCCTCGATCAGACGCTGTACATGATTCCGGCATCCGACCAGTACGTCAAGGGCGATGACGGCCACTACCGTTTCATCGGCAACGACAAGGACGAAATCGAACAGCGCCTCGAAACGGCCACCAAACTCAAGGTGGTGGGCGTCGTCAAGGCGAAGAAGGATGCTTCGGCCACGCCGTTGGCCGCTGGTGTGGGGTACGCGCGCGCTCTGACCAATGATTTGATCGACCGTGCGGCCTCCAGCGCCATCGTTACCGATCAGAAGGCCAACCCGAACACGAACGTGCTCAACGGCATGACGTTCTCGCCCTCGGACGATGCCACCAAGGTGGCCGACGCGCGCACCTACGTGGCTTCGCTGGGCGTGACGCAGAAGGCGAACATGGCCAAGTCGATGATGAGCGCCGGGCAGCAGTCCGGCACGGGCGCATCGGACGCCGCTGGTGCTGGTGCTGCAGGTGTCGCTGGCGCGGCGGGTGCCGGCGATCAGGCCGCCGCCATGGCCGCGATGAGCGAACAGCAGCTCGCCGACAGTTTCGACGCGTATATCGCCACGGCTTCGAACGACGTGCTTGTCGCGATCTACGACCAGTACGTGTCGACCGGCACCTACGACGACAACCTCGCCGCATTCGGTGTGGTGAGTCGTGACGCGCCCAGCTCGATCAACATCTACGCCGACAGCTTCGAAGACAAGGACCACATCGCCGACGCGATCACCGACTACAACAACACCGTCTCGAAGAAAGACAAGATCACCTACACGGATTACGTTGGGCTCATGATGAGTTCGGTGACCACCATCGTCAACGTGATTTCCTACGTGCTTATCGCGTTCGTGTCCGTCTCGCTGATCGTCTCCTCGATCATGATCGGCATCATCACCTACATTTCGGTGCTGGAGCGCACCAAGGAAATCGGCATCCTACGCGCAATGGGTGCCTCGAAGCACAACGTATCCCAGGTGTTCAATGCGGAGACCGGCATCATCGGCCTATGCTCCGGCCTGTTGGGCGTGGGCTTGACCGTGCTGCTCAATATTCCGATCAACGCCGTGCTACACCACTTCATCGGCAATGCGGACGTCAATGCCGCCCTGCCGGTGACCGGTGGCGTGGTGCTGGTGATCCTAAGCGTGGTGCTCACGCTGATCGGCGGCCTGATTCCCTCGCGTAAGGCAGCCAAGCAAGACCCGGCCACCGCACTGCGCACCGAGTAAGCGCATCGACATAGTACGAGACGAGATCCATAAACCTCGGAACACTGGAATACCAGCGGCAAAACGGTGTTCCGAGGCGAGCCCGGCGAGTACATTAGGATGGGCGAGCAGGTATTCCCGACAAAGGGGGCGAGGGCAACGATGGACGACTGGCGAGATACCCGCGATAAAGACAGCGCATTCCGTCAAGGAACGCTGCCTATGACAGGAACGTATGTCGTTGCACCCCCAGCGAACCCGGATGTTGATAAGGTAGACAGTATGCCTACCGATTTGCTTGGACGTGAATACGAAACCTTCCCCGCACCCGAACCGCTGCAACAGCACGGTCCGGCGCGTGTCATTGCCATGTGCAACCAGAAGGGTGGCGTAGGTAAGACCACCAGCTCCATCAATATTGCCGGTGCGTTGGCCCAGTATGGCCGCCGCGTGCTTATCGTCGATTTCGATCCGCAGGGTGCCGCCACTGTGGGACTGGGCGTCAACGCGAATACCGTGGAGAACACGATTTACACCGCGCTGTTCGATATTTCCGTGGACCCACATGATGTGGTGCAGCACACCGCATTCGAGAACATCGATGTGATTCCGGCGAACATCGATTTGTCCGCCGCCGAGGTCCAGCTGGTCACCGAAGTGGGCCGAGAGCAGATCCTGAACAGCGTGCTGCGCAAGCTCAAGTCGGAATACGATCTCATCATCGTCGACTGCCAGCCATCGCTCGGCCTGCTCACCGTGAACGCGCTTGCCGCAGCTGATGGCGTGATCATTCCCGTGGCCGCCGAATTCTTCGCCTTGCGCGGTGTGGCCCTGCTTATGCAGTCCATCGAAAAAGTGCAGTCCCGCATCAATCCCGCATTGGAAGTGGATGGCGTGCTCATCACCATGTACACCAAGACACTGCACTGCGAAGAGGTCTGCCAGCGCGTTTACGAGGCGTTCAGCGAAAAGGTGTTCCACACGTTCATCTCCCGCTCCATCAAACTGCCCGATTCCACGGTTGCCGCCGCGCCCGTGGTGGTCTATGCCCCTGAGCACAAGACATCAAAGGAATACCGTGAGGTGGCACGTGAGCTCATTGCTCGCGGCATCGTGGCGTAACGATTGTTTCGATAAACGATGAATGAGACTTCCCTTTCTCGGCTCCCCTCTCTGAGGGAAGCTGGCTCGCGTAGCGAGGCTGAGGGGAGCTCCGCGGAAGCCGAAATCAGCACGGAGGAATCCGCCACTTCCGGCTTCCGGGTCAACCTCGAAGTCTATTCCGGTCCGTTTGATGCCTTGCTCGGCATGATCGCCAACAACAGACTCGAGCTGACCGAAGTTTCCCTCTCCTCGATCACCGAGGAATTCCTGACATACGTGCGCGGGCTCGATTTCACAAAAAACATGGATGAGGCCAGCGCCTTTCTCGATATCGCCTCTATTCTGGTCGAGGCCAAAAGCGTGGCGATTCTGCCCGGCGGCGAAGACAGCCAGCACGACGAGCAGAGCCTCGAAGTGCTGCGCGAACGCGATTTGCTGTTCGCCCGACTCCTCCAATACCGCGCCTACAAGCAGGCCGCAGGTGACTTCCGGGCGCGTATCGCCGCCAACTCCGGCCGATTCCCGCACCCGGCGGCCATGGACGAGGGCGTTGCCGCCATGCTGCCTGAGCTGGTATGGACGCTGACTCCGCTCGAACTCGCCCGACTGACCGCCCAGGTCATCGCCAACGCGCCCGCCTCCGAAGTGTCGATCCATCAGCTGCACGTGCCGTTGGTCGATCTGCGGGCCCAATCGCTGGTGGTGCGCGACCGGCTGATCGCGGCATTGGAATCCAAGGGCGACCAGTCGATATCGTTCAGCGAATTGACCCGGGACTGCACTTCTCGTATTGAGGTGGTGGCTCGGTTCATGGCCGTGCTCGTGTTCTTCAAACAAGGTGTGCTGCAGTATCAGCAAGATGGTCCGTTTGCCGAACTGCACCTGAGGTGGGTACCCGGCGTAGCCGAAACGATGAGCGACGTGAACATTTCCGAAGGTGATTTTGCGTAAGGACGGCGATTGGTGACTGAACAGATTGACGCAACGAATACAACCGAACACATGGCGGATGCCGAATCGACGGCTGAATCCGCAAAGGCCGCGGTGAGGGGAGTGGAGGAGACGCACCCCGAATACGTGGATTTCGCGGTAGACGATTTTCCCGGCGGGCTGCCCGCCTGTCTGGAAGCGATTCTGATGGTCGCCGACCAGCCGCAGACCGCCACCGAGCTGGCCCGTATTTTGGCATTGGATCGCAACACAGTCGAAGAGGCATTGCGAGCCCTGCACGATGACTATGAGGGCGATGAATCCCGTGACATCCGCCCGCGCGGCTTCGAACTGCGCCGCACCGCTCGTGGCTGGCAGTTCGCCAGTCGCGCCGCGTTCGAGCCGGTCGTCTCATCATTCGTCACCGACGGCCAGACTGCGAGACTCAGTCAGGCCGCACTGGAGGCGCTTGCCATCGTGGCCTATCGCCAACCCGTCACCCGAGCCCAAGTGGCCGCGATCCGCGGTGTCAACTCCGATGGAGTGATTCGCTCGCTCACGGTACGCGGCCTTATCAAGGAAGACGGCGTGGACCCCGAATCCCGCGCGGCCCTCTTGGTCACCTCCGAATTCTTCCTCGACCAAATGGGTCTGAAGAGTCTCGACGAACTACCCTCCCTAGCGCCATTCCTCCCGTCCGTCGCCGAAATGACACAGTCGAAATCGGAAGATACGGACGTGATTTCGTAGCGATTGGGGCCCGCTGCCTGACCAATATTCGTGCGCTAGACCATCCGATATGTGATTTATGGTCATTGTGACTATAAGTAGTGCTATGCTCTCAATGCAGGGAGAACAACCGGTATGGAAAGAGGCATGGCATGGGATTCGGCAATGTGTCCGAGCGCCGCAGCGCACCGCCACAGGTCGGCGTGTCAGTGGTGATTCTGGCACTCGGCCCGGAAGGCGATACCGGCAACAGTGCCGCCGATTCCGGCAACGCCGCGAACTCGGCCCATTCCCGTCTCTGGTTGCCCCTGGTCAAGCGCGTCCGTCAGCCGTTCCTGGGCTGCTGGGCGTTGCCCGGCGGTGACCTGCGCTCCGACCGGTCGTTGGAACAGTCTGCCTACGCGGCCCTCGAATCGACCACAGACCTGCACCCGCGATACCTCGAACAGCTGTACACCTTTGGAGGCCCGACCCGGTCCCATGGCGGATTGCCCATGGTATCCGTCGTGTACTGGGCGCTCGTCGGCCAGACCGAGGCCGCGGGCTTCGAGGACGGTGACAACGTACGATGGTTCCCCGAAGACGAACTGCCCGAGCTGGCGTTCGACCATCGCCAGATCATCGACTACGCGCTGCTCCGCCTGCGCTCCAAAATCGAATACTCCGACGTGGCCACCCGACTGCTCGGCCCCACGTTCACCCTGCGCCAACTGCACGGCGTCTATGAGGCGATTGGCGGCGAACCCCTCGACTTGGCGAACTTCCGCCGCAAAATGCTTGCCTCGGGCGACCTTGAAGACACCGGGGAGAAGATGCGCGAAGGCCGCCAACGACCGGCCACCGTCTACCGCTACATCCCCAAACGACCTGTCGAGAACGGTACGCCCCACGAATCCGATGGTGACGACATCGTGGAACTGTCCAGACAAGGCGAGCGTGAAGACGCTCTCGACGCGCTGATCCCATCCGCGCGCATCTGATTTTTCCCGCCGACCCGCTTCGGGCCGGTATCACAGACGTATATAGGAAAGGAACCACTATGACCGCACTATTCACTGCGCCGTCCGTTGACGAGATCATCGCCAAGCTGGGCGCGCAAAGCACCTGCGATGCAGGACTGACCCAGGACCCATGGCACTTCGACACCACCACACCCAGCTACGGTCCCGGTGCCTCGATGCTCGACCGTCTGCCCGCCAACGCGCCGCGCCAGCAGGTGTTGCCGGACGAATACCGCAAGGCCTCCGACGAGGAACTGCAGCAGCGCATCTCCGACGCCAAGCAGCGTCTCGGCTCCAAACTGTTGATTCTGGGCCACTTCTACCAGCGTGACGAGATCATCAAGCACGCCGATTTCGTGGGCGACTCCTTCCAGCTGGCCAAGAACGCCACCGAACGCCCGGACGCCGACCACATCGTGTTCTGCGGCGTGCACTTCATGGCCGAAACCGCCGACATCCTCTCCACGCCCGAACAGAGCGTGACCCTGCCCAACCTGTCCGCCGGCTGCTCGATGGCCGATATGGCCAACATCGACCAGGTCCAGGAATGCTGGGACCAGCTCGGCGAGATCTGCGGCACCCAGCCGGACTCCGATGGCTTGCAGCAGATCATTCCGGTCACCTACATGAACTCATCCGCCGCGCTGAAGGCGTTCTGCGGACGCAACGGCGGCATCGTATGCACCTCTTCCAATGCGCACGCCGTGCTGGAATGGGCGTTCGCCCGCGGCAAGCGCGTGCTGTTCTTCCCGGACCAGCATCTGGGCCGCAATACCGCCCGCGCGATGGGCATTCCGCTGAGCGAGATGCCGCTGTGGGATCCGTTCAAGGCACAGGGCGGCGCCGCCGATCCGGCCGATTACGCCCGCGCCAAGATGATTCTGTGGAAGGGCTTCTGCTCCGTGCACCAGCGTTTCACCGTCGAACAGGTCGAACGTGCCCGCAAGGCATACCCGGGCGTCAAGGTGATCGTGCATCCCGAGTGCTCGATGCAGGTGGTCGATGCCGCCGACGGTACTGGCTCCACCGCGTACATCGTCAAGGAGATCGCCAACGCGCCCGCCGGATCCGCCATTGCTGTGGGCACCGAAATCAACCTGGTGAACCGTCTGGCCGCGCAGTACCCGGACAAGACCGTGTTCTGCTTGGACCCCGTGGTCTGCCCCTGCTCCACGATGTACCGCATCCACCCGGCCTACCTGGCTTGGGCTTTGGAGAACCTCGAAGCCGGCAACGTGGTCAATCGCATCACCGTGGACGAAGACACCGCCCGCGAAGCCAAGGTGGCACTGGAGCGCATGCTGCGCGTTCACCCGTGATTCGTCCCTGGCGCTCCTCGTACATGAGGGGAGCTGTCCGCGTAGCGGACTGAAGGGAGCAGATGACGCAAAAACAGAGGAAAGCAACACAATGAGCAACACTGAAATCGTCGTCGTGGGCGCCGGCGTCGCCGGACTGTCCGCGGCACTGGCCGTGGCCGGCACCGGACACGACGTGACCTTGGTAACCAAGGCCGAACTGGTGGAATCAAACACCTATCATGCGCAGGGCGGCATCGCTGCAGCCATCTTCTCCGACGACGACCCGAAGCTGCATGCCGCCGACACCATGGCCGCGGGCCACGGCCTGTGCGACCCGAAGGCCGTGGACATCCTCACCCGTGAGGGTGCGGAGCGCGTCCGCGAGTTCGCCGCGCCCGGCGTCCACTTCGACCGCGACGCGCATGGACACATGCTGCGCGGCCTGGAAGCGGCTCATTCGCGCGCCCGCGTGGTGCATGCCGGGGGAGACGCCACCGGCAAAGTGTTTGAACTGGACGTCTCCGCCATGGTGCGCAAGAACCCGCGCATCCACATCATCGAGAACGCCTTCCTCAAAGATCTCATCGTGCGGGGCGGCCACATCGCCGGCGTCCACCTGCTGATCGACGGGCAGGACAAGGATCTGGCCGCCGACCGGGTGATCTTGGCCGCCGGTGGAGCAGGCCGTATGTACCCGTACACCACCAATCCGCCGGTCGCCACCGCGGACGGCCTCGCCGTCGCATGGCGTGCCGGTGCCCAGGTCGCCGATCTGGAGTTCTACCAGTTCCATCCCACCGCCATGGCCGTGGGCGAGCACTTCCTCGTCTCCGAAGCCGTGCGCGGCGAAGGTGCGGTGCTGCTGGATGAGCATGGCCACAGGTATATGAAGGACATCGATCCGCGCGCCGAACTCGCGCCGCGTGACGTCGTGGCCCGCGAGAACTTCCGCGTGATGCAGGCGCAAGGCGGCAAGCCCGTGATGCTCGACGTCTCGCCGATGGCCCGCGAGAACCCCGACCTGGCCAGCTTCCTGGCCCACCGATTCCCGACCATCGACGCCTATACGCGTTCGCTTGGCTTCGACTGGAGCAAGGAGCCGATTCCGGTGGCGCCCGCCGCGCACTACTACATGGGAGGCATTCGCACCGATCTGAACGCCCGGACCTCCATTCCCGGCCTGTATGCGGCCGGCGAATGCGCTCGTACCGGTGTCATGGGCTCCAACCGTCTTGCCTCCAACTCGCTGCTCGAGGGGCTCGTCTACGGACGCCGCGCCGGTCTGGCCGCCGTCGCGGACGGTGACGACGCGGTCTGGGCACCCGAACCGTTCCTGAACTCCGCCACCGGTGCCGTGTTCGACCATGCGCCGATCGCGCTGGCCGCTCCTGCCGCTACGGCTGCTGCTGACGATACCGCCGCCGACAAGGTCTGGGACCGTACCCGCATCCAGAACACCATGTGGCATGGCGTCGGCGTGCTGCGCGACGAGGCCGGACTGAAAACCGCCATCGCCGAACTCGGCCAAGGCCTCGCCGCCGCAAACGCCCAGGCTGATGTAAACGCCGATGGTGCTGCAAGCAGCGTTGAGGCTTTGGAGAACCGCAACATGCTCACCGTAGGCTATGTGGCCGCCATCGCCGCGCTCGCCCGCACCGAGTCGAGAGGCGCCCACGCCCGCACCGACTACAGCGAGCCAGTCGACAACTGGGCCCACTCCGTCGCCTACATCAAGGACTGACCCATGCTCACATCACACATCATCCGCGTCGCCGTCGAAGCGGCGCTCGCCGAAGACGCGCCCTACGGCGACATCACCTGCGAGACCACCATCCCCGCGGACGAAACCGGCTCGGCCCACCTCACCGCGCGCGAAAACGGCGTGATGAGCGGCATCGACGTGTTCGCCGCAGCCTTCGCCGCGCAGAACCCGGCCGTCACCGTCACCGCCGCCATCAAGGACGGCGAACGATTCCAGCGTGGCCAGGTACTCGCCACCGTGGAAGGTCCGGTACGCGACCTGCTCACCGCCGAGCGCATCGCCCTCAACTTCACCCAGCGCATGAGCGGCATCGCCACCATGACCGCCGCTTTCGTGGACGCGGTGAACGCCATCTACGGCGACGATTATGACGGACCCGTCACCCGGCCGCGCCGCTACGAGCGCACCCGCATCGTCGATACGCGCAAAACCACGCCCGGCCTGCGCCCGTTCGAAAAATACGCCGTGGTCTGCGGCGGCGGCCACAACCATCGCTACGGACTGTCCGACGCGGTCATGATGAAGGACAACCATCTGGCGGCGCTCGCCGCGCGCGGCATCGACCTGGCCGGCGCGATCCGCCACGTGCGCGAACAGGTGGGCCACACCACGCATATCGAAGTGGAAGTCGACCGCCTTGACCAGATTCCCGCCGTGCTCGCCGGCGGAGCGGACACCATCATGCTGGACAATTTCTCGCTCGACGACACCCGTCGCGGCGTGGAGCTCATCGACGGCAAGGCCATCGTGGAAGCCAGCGGCAACATGAGCCTGGAACGAGTGCCAGCCGTGGCCGCCACCGGCGTGGACGTGATCTCCGTGGGCGCGCTCACCCACTCGGTGCGCAGCATCGACCTTGGATTGGATTGGAACTAGTCATGGCCGATACCCCCAACACGTCCAGCGAAGCCGGCGAACTGTACCTGGACGCCGCCGCCACCGAACCAGTGAGCCCGGCAGTCATCGAGGCCATGACCCCGTTCCTGACTGAGGCCTACGCCAATCCGGCCAGTGTGCACCAGCCTGGCAAAACCGCGGCCCGCGCGCTGGACGCGGCTCGCGCATCATTTGCCGCGGCATTGGGCGCCCGGCCGGATGACGTGATCTTCACCTCAGGCGGCACCGAATCGGACAATCTGGCCATCAAAGGCATTGCCATGGCCCGCATGCGCAAGCTGGGCCTGCGGCCGGTCTACGGACTCGACGAAACCGATGGCAAACAGCTGGCAAGCAGCCGCCCGCGCATTATCATTTCCGCTATCGAGCACCCGGCCGTGGCCCAATCGGCGGCATGGCTGCACGAATGGTTCGGTTTCGAAGTCGTGCGCATTCCCGTGGATGCGCAGGCGCATCTCGATCTCGACGCACTTGAACGCGAGCTCGACGGCGAGGCCAGCGAACGTACCACGATGGTCTCCACCATACTTGCCAACAACGAGGTCGGCACCGTGGAACCCGTGGAGGAACTGGTCCGCATCGCCCATGCGCACGGCGTGCCCATCCATGTGGACGCCGTACAGGCCGCCGGCCAGATTCCGATTCGTTTTCGTGACTGGGATGTGGACGCTCTGTCCGTATCCGGACACAAATTCGGCACGCCCAAAGGTCTGGGCGCACTGCTGGTACGCGGCCGCACGCCCATCGAACCGGTGCTGTCCGGCGGCGGGCAGGAACGCGGCCTGCGCTCCGGCACACAGAACGTGGCCGGTGCCGTGGCGCTCGCCATCGGACTCAATGAATCGAATGCGCGCATGCAGGCGCAGTACCGTGAATTGGTCGCGTCCCGAGACATGCTCATCGATGCGGTTCGCCGGGTCGTGCCCCGCGCCGACCTGACCGGCGACCCCGTGCGCCGTCTGCCCGGTCACGCCTCCTTCGTCTTTCCCGGCGTCACCGGCGAGGCGCTGCTCGTCGACCTGGACGCGCGTGGCATCGCTGCCTCATCCGGCTCGGCCTGCGCCATCGGGCGCCACGAGATTCCTGCCACGTTGCTGGCGATGGGCCTCGAACCGTCCATCGCCAAATCGGCATTACGCATGACCTTCCGCAAGCCGCTGACCCGCGAACAAGTCGAACGCATCAGCTTGGCCATCGAAGAGTCCTACACCGACCTGACCCGCCATTAAATCTGACGCCACTTACCAGAAAGGAAACGACGTGAGCACCACCACTTCAGCGCAACCCGCGCAGCTCACCCGCAACGAGCGCCTCGACCGGCTGCCCTTCAACAAGGCGCACCGCAAACTCCTCGTCGCCTCCGGCATCGGCTGGGCATTCGACGCCATGGACGTCGGCCTCGTCTCCTTCGTAGTCGCCGCCATCGCCGCCGACCCGCACTTCAACCTCACCCCGACCGAAAAGTCATGGGTGCTGTCCATCGGCTTCGTCGGCATGGCCATCGGCGCGGCAGTGGGCGGCTTCATCGCCGACCGCGTGGGCCGCAAAACCGTGTTCACCGCCACACTGATTATCTTCGGCATCGCCAACGGTGCCATGGCCCTATCTTGGTCACTCGGCATGCTGCTCGGCGCCCGACTGATCATCGGACTGGGCTTGGGCGCGGAACTGCCGGTCGCCTCCACGCTGGTCTCCGAGTTTTCGCCGACCAAACAGCGCGGCCGCATGACTGTGCTGCTGGAATCGTTCTGGGCCGTCGGCTGGATCGTCGCCGCCATGATCGGCTACTTCGTGATCCCGAACACCGGCGACTGGGGCTGGCGCTGGGCGCTGGCCATCGGCGCGCTGCCACTGCTCTACGCAATCGTCACCCGCGTGCACATCCCAGAATCCGTGCGATTCCTCGAAGCCAAGGGTCGCGAAGACGAAGCCGAAAAGGCCGTGCGCTACTTCGAGGAAGCCGGGGGAGTAGCCCCGGTAACCTCTCCCAAGGGCAAGCCGCTGCCGAAGATCAAGACGCGCGAACTGTTCGGCTCCAAGTACCTGGCCCGCACCATCGCCATCTGGGCCACGTGGTTCTTCGTGAACTTCTCCTACTACGGCGCGTTCACATGGATGCCGTCGCTGCTCGCCGACCAGTTCGGCTCCCTGACCAAGTCATTCGGCTACACGCTCGCCATCTCCATCGCCCAGCTGCCCGGTTACTTCCTAGCCGCCTGGCTGGTGGAGGTCTGGGGCCGCCGCAAGACGCTGAGCATCTTCCTGGCCGTCTCCGCCGTGGCCGCCTTCGCGTTCTCGCAGGCCGGATCTGTGGCCCTCGTGCTCGTGTTCGGCATGCTGCTGTCCGCCTCCAACCTCGGTGCGTGGGGCGTGCTGTACGCCGTGACCCCGGAAATCTACCCGACCCGCCTGCGTGGCGCGGCCGCCGGTGCCGCCGCAGCGGTGGGCCGCATCGCCGCCATCATCGCGCCGCTCCTCATGCCGTGGTTCCTGACCCTGTCCGGCGGCAACAAGGCCGTGGCCTTCATCATCTTCGCCGCCGCCTTCATCATCGCCTGCGTCGCCGCCCTCTGCCTGCCCGAACGCAAAGGCCTCGATCTCGAAGACTGACGGAAGTCGATGCCGGGAGAACAGATATTTGCCTGATTACCGGCAGAACCCCCGCGTCCCGGCGAAAGGGACGCGGGGGTTCTGCCGTTTGAAGGCCGTAAAAACGGCAGAAATCCCGCGAGGGGTTCGTCGAGACGCGGGAGTTCTGCCGTTGTGAGGTGCTTTTCTATGTTCCGACATAGTCAAGGTGTGCGAGTACCATCGTGACGGTTTGTGTGTAGGTATGAATAAACACCTCAGAGTAAGTACTTAAGTACTCGAGAACGCAAGTACCGAACGATTACGCAAAAGAATCAGTATTAAGAGAGGTTTCGATGGCGGTTCGTGGAGATATCCGTAATGTGGCGATTGTGGCTCACGTCGATCACGGCAAGACCACCCTGGTCAATGCCATGCTTCAGCAGTCGCACGTGTTTTCCGAGCGTGAGGAAGTGCCGGATCGTGTAATGGATTCCAACGATCTGGAACGCGAGAAGGGCATCACCATCCTCGCCAAGAACACGGCCGTGGAATACACCGGTCCGCTGGCCGCCAAGTACGGCCACCCGGAGGGCATCACCCTCAACATCATCGACACCCCCGGCCACGCCGATTTCGGCGGCGAGGTTGAGCGCGGCATCTCCATGGTTGACGGCGTCGTGCTGCTCGTGGACGCCTCCGAAGGCCCGCTGCCGCAGACCCGCTTCGTGCTGCGCAAGGCCCTCGAAGCCAAGCTGCCGGTCATCCTGTGCGTGAACAAGGTCGACCGCCCCGACGCCCGTATCGAAGAGGTCGTCGGCGAAACCTCCGACCTGCTGCTCGGCCTGGCCGACGACGTGCAGCACGAGGGCATCGACCTGGACCTTGACCAGCTGCTTGAAATGCCGGTCATCTACTGCGCCGCCAAGGCCGGCTACGCCTCCGTGAACCAGCCCGCCGACGGTGGCCTGCCGGACAACGACAACCTCGAGCCGCTGTTCGAAACCATCATCTCCACCATCCCGGCCCCCGAATACGAGGAGGGCGCCCCGCTGCAGGCTCACGTGGCCAACATCGACTCCTCCGACTTCCTCGGCCGACTCGGTCTGGTCCGTATCTACAACGGCACCCTTGAGAAGGGCAAGACCTACGGCCTGTCCCGTGTGGACGGCTCCCTCGAGAACTTCCGCGTCTCCGAACTGCTGCGCACCCAGGGCCTCGAGCGTATCCCGGTCGAATCCGCAGGCCCCGGCGACATCGTGGCCGTTGCCGGCGTTAACGACATCATGATCGGCGAGACCATCGTCGACCCCAACGACCCGAAGCCGCTGCCGCTCATCCATGTGGACGATCCGGCCATCTCCATGACCTTCGGCACCAACGACTCCCCGCTGGCCGGCACCGAGGGCAAGGACCACAAGCTCACCGCCCGCATGATCAAGGACCGTCTGGACCGCGAGCTCATCGGTAACGTGTCCATCAAGGTGCTGCCCACCGACCGTCCCGACGCTTGGGAAGTCCAGGGCCGTGGCGAGCTGGCGCTGGCCGTGCTTGCCGAGCAGATGCGCCGCGAAGGCTACGAGCTGACCGTCGGCCGTCCGCAGGTGGTCACCAAGAAGATCGACGGCGTGATCAACGAGCCGATGGAAAACACCACCATCGACGTGCCGGAAGAGTACATGGGTACCGTCACCCAGCTCATGGCCGACCGTAAGGGCCGTATGGATGGCATGACCAACCACGGCTCCGGCTGGGTCCGTCTGCAGTTCACCGTGCCGTCCCGTGGTCTGATCGGCTTCCGCACCGCGCTGCTTTCCGCCACTCGTGGCACCGGCATCTCCTCCTCCATCTCTGCCGGCTACGCGCCGTGGGCTGGCGCCATCACCATTCGCCAGAACGGTTCCATGGTTTCCGATCGCAAGGGTATCGCCACCCCGTACGCCATGCAGCGTCTGCAGGCCCGTGGCAACTTCTTCGTCGAACCGCAGTCCCCGGTGTATGAAGGCCAGGTCGTGGGTGTGAACAACAAGCCCGACGAGCTGGACGTGAACATCACGCTGGCCAAGCACATGACCAACATGCGTTCCTCCACCGCTGACGTGCTCGAAACCCTGACCCCGCCGATCAAGATGAGCCTTGAGGAGTCCCTGGACTTCGCCAACGAGGACGAGTGCGTGGAAGTCACCCCGGAGTCCATCCGCGTGCGCAAGATCATCCTCGGCCGTGAGGACTGGTACAAGTGGCGCGCCAAGCAGCGCCGCCAGAACGCCGCCCAGCAGGGTAAGTGATTTGGTGCGGCTGTAGCCGACCATTCTCTCTAGCTCCCCTCTCTGAGGGGAGCTAAGTTTATTCCTCACCAAGTCATATCCCCACCTATACTGAAACGCATGACTGTGAAGAGCACTACTGAATTGCGTCCGTGGTCGTATCGCCAGAACGCGCTGGTCAAATCGTTGATCACGATTGCGGCGGGCGTGGCTTCCGCCTTTGTGGGCACGTTCGCCCACCGTATGGGTGCGGAACTGAATATTCCGTATGGTCTGGTGCTGGCGTTTCTGCTGATCGGCCTATCGACATGGTGCGCCCGTTCGCGCATGGGCGCGGTCGGACTGGCCCTGCACCTCATCGCCTCCTCACTGACCGCATGGGGCATGGCGCTGACCACCACATCCGGCAAAGCGCTCATCGTCGCCGGATTCCAAGGCGACATGCCGTTCTTCTCCCAACATGCCGGCTACATCTGGCTGTACGGCCTGATACTGGTCCAAGTCGTCCTGCTCATTCTTCCCGCCCGCTGGTTCGTCATTCCCACTCATTCTGAATCGCGCGCGTAACTATATATGGCGATACATTCCCGGGAATGCGTCGCGTATCGGCGGGCGTAGGGGATTACGGCCGCTACCATAGAACTTTATGGCACGCATGAAACTGTTTTACTTGGGCCCGGAGGGCACCTTCACCCATCAGGCGGCAATGACGGCCGCCGACCAGTTCGCCACACTCGGCGACTTCGACCTCATCGCTCTGCCCGACGTGCCCGCGATCATGCAGGCCGTACAGTCGCGCCAAGGCTGGGGCGTCATCGCATGGGAAAACAACGTCGAAGGCTATGTGGTCCCGAATCTCGACGCGCTGATCGACGCCCCCAACGCGGCCGGCTTCGCCCGGATCAGTGTGGACGTGGCCTTCAACGCCTTCACCGTGCGCGGCCACAGCATCTACGACTGCACCGGCAACCCCGTCAGCGCCCACCCGCACGGTCTGGCCCAATGCACCCGGTTCATCGCCGAACACCATTTGCAGCCCGAACCCGCATCCTCCAACGCCGCCGCCTGCCGCGACCTGAAGCCCGGCCGCGTGGCGCTCGGCCCCAGCATCTGCGGCGAACTCTACGATCTCGACACCCTCGCCGAACATGTGCAGGATTTCGATGGCGCGCACACCGAATTCCTTGTCATCGCCCCGCGTGATGTGGTCCAGGAACTCAACGCCCGCGCCCACAGCAATGACGCCGGCGACTTCGAAACCATCATCACCTTCATCCCGCTGGTCACCGGCCCCGGCGTACTCGCCGACCTGCTGGACGTCCTGCGCGATGCGGGACTGAACATGACCAGCTTCATCTCGCGCCCGATCAAAGGCCACGACGGAACCTACAGCTTCATCGCCACCCTTGACGCCGCCCCCTGGGAGCCGAGATTCCGCACCGCACTGGAAGAGATCGCCGGACACGGCGACTGGGCAAAAACCCTGGCCGTCTACCCACGCCGCGAACGCCCGAACCCGCCGGTCGACGCCTGGATGCTGCCCGAGGGCGGCGTCCACATCACCAATCGCGCGCCGGAAGGCTGGCAGTACACCGAGGAAGCAAGGAAGGAACTGCTGTGGTAGATACAGTCGGAATCGTCGGACTCGGATTGATCGGCGGCTCGCTCGCACGCCGCCTGACCGAGCGCGGCGTGCGCGTCGTCGCGTGGAACCATCGCCCGCACCCCTACGCCCAGGCCGAAGCCGATGGCATTTTCTGCAAGAGCACGCTCTCCGAACTCATGGATGCCGAGCCGGATGTGGTCGTGCTGTGCAATCCGCTCAAGGCGATGCCCGCAATCCTCGCCGCCCTGGCCCCGCTCATGGGCGCCCATCCGAACACCACGCTCACCGACGTGGGCTCGGTCAAGGGCATGGTCCGCGATCAGGTCAAGGCTGCCGGGCTGGGGAAGTGCTACGTCGGCGCCCATCCGATGGCCGGCAACGAACTGTCCGGCTGGCAGGCCGCCGACCCGCATCTGTACGACGGTGCCCTATGGGCCATCACCGTGGACGAGTCCACGGACTACCGCCGCTTCCTCGACGTCGCCGCGATGATCACCAAGGACGTCGGCAACCGCGTCATCGTCGTGGACGACGAAACGCATGACAAGGCCGCGGCGATGATCTCCCACATGCCGCATGTGGTGTCCACCGCGCTGATCAACGAACTGGTCGCCAACCCGGACCGCAACATCGCCGCCGCGCTGGCCGCCGGCTGCTGGAGGGACATGACCCGCGTGTCCCTGACCGACCCGGACCGCACGCGCGCGATGGTCGAGGAAGACTCGCTGAACGTCGAAGTGCTGCTGCGCCGCATGGCGGCACGTCTGACCGATATGGCCGACCAACTGCACGCTGGTGCCGACGGCGAGCAGGATGTGATGGGATTCTTCGCCGAAGGCGACCCCTTCCGCCGGTACAAGGCCGCCGTGACGCGAGCCGGCATCACCGCTGCACAAGCTGGTACGGCCACCGCGCAGCAAGCCGGCACAACTGCCGCCGGATTCCCGGAACGCGAGCTCGCCGTCCCCGAAGCCGGCTGGCAGCAGACCTTGCTGTTCTCCGCACGCCGGGGAGAAGCCATCACCGGTTTCATCCATCCGCGTCAGGCCATCGTCCAACTGCGCCCCGCCATGTAACTGCGCCCCGCCATGTAGCCCGTGTGCAGGTTCCCCTCGCCGCCCGTCACGAAGAAGGCTACGCGAGGGGGATGAAGTTCCCGCTTGTTTTCGTGAGAAGACCGTGTGGCTCCGCTGTTCGAAAGACCCAAAGGAGTAAGGTAGTCTGTACCGTTTTTCGGGAAACGCATCGAAGTTGATGCGGTGGATGGTTAAGGGGATGATGACGTATGACGTTACCAAGGCAGATTCCGGCCGGTGCCCGCGTGGTGGTGCGCATCACCGACGGCATTGACCCGGTCGACCACCGTATGAAGTTCCGCGACTATGTGGGGCATGTGGTTTCCTGGGATGGATACACGTTGGAGATGGTGCGTGACGCCGCCGCCAATGGTTCGCGCCCGGCCCAGAACGTGACCATCCATCAGGAACAGATTGCCACATTGAAACCCGTGCCGGAGCGGCGTAACACGCCACCCCGGCCGTAACCCAAGGCCATAAAGAATTCGGAGGAGAACGAGAGTGTCATCTACGCAGTTCGACGGCGATATCGACTCCTTCGTCTCCTATCTGAAGTCCAACCGCGGCCTGTCAGCGAATACGCTCAAAGCGTATCGCGCGGATCTCACGGCATGCCTGCACCTGTTCGAGCTGCGCGGCGTGACCGATCTGAACGAGATCACGCTGGATGATCTGCGCAGCTGGATGGCGGTGGAATCGCGCGATCACGCCCGCAGCAGCATGGCCCGCAAAACCGTGGCCGTGCGCGGGTTCTTCGCGTGGGCCTATGAGCATGGGCTGACCACCACCGACCCGGCCGCCACACTGATGACTCCCTCGATTCCCAGCACGCTGCCCGCGGTGCTCACCGAATCCCAGGCCGAGCAATTATTGGATGTCGCTGAACATGCCGTTGCAACAAACCAGTACAAGGACGATGGGGGAGCGGCAGCCGCGCCCGGCAGCGGCAAGGCAGCTGGCAAGACAGCTGATAAGTCGGCCGATACCGTAAACCGCAGTGAGGCACCCGCCCGTGCAGACAAGCGCGACAACGCCCGAGTCACCGCCGAATCGCAGCGCAACGCCGCGATTCTCGAACTGCTGTATGCCACCGGCATCCGTGTCGCCGAACTGGTGTCGATGGATATCGCCGACATCGACTTCTCCAATCGCACCATCAAAGTCACCGGCAAAGGCAACAAGCAACGCGTGGTGCCGTTCGGACTACCCGCCCAGCGTGCGCTGGAGACTTGGCTGGAACAGGGGCGGCCGGTACTGGCCCGTACGGCAACGGATGCAGTCAAGTCCCGTGCTGCCAACGCCCTGTTCCTCGGCGCACGAGGCGGCCGTATCGACCAACGCATAGCCCGTGACATCGTGCACAGAGCGGCCCGAGAGGCCGGAGTGCCGGATATCAGTCCCCACGCCTTGCGGCATTCCGCGGCCACGCACATGCTGGATGGCGGCGCCGATTTGAGGGAGGTGCAGGAGATGCTCGGGCATTCCTCCTTGAAAACTACACAACGCTATACGCACGTCTCCATCGAGCAGCTCAAGAACCGTTACGGACAGGCCTTTCCGCGGGCATGACCACTATGTGGACATTGGTTAACAAACTCAGCAAAGACTGAACCTAGCCGGCAAGAACCCCTGAATTTTACATGGGTGTAACAAAAAATACACTGCTTGTCTCCCAAGTGCGCAAAAATGACAGGTAACAGCAACGGGGTTGGGTGTCCGAAGCGGCGGGAAGCGTAAGTGTCCCGACGATGAGGAAATCCGACCCCGTTCGCATGAGGCGGGGCTGAGACGTCCTGCAACCTAATGAATAGGAGAAAACATATGAAGAAGAAAGCTCTTGCTTTCGCTGCCATGGCTTGCTCCGTGGCCATGCTGCTGAGCGCCTGCGGCGGCTCCAACAGCAACGCTGCCTCCGGTGACACCGCTGGCTCCAACATCATCACTGCGTACAACTCCGAACCGCAGAACCCGCTGATCCCGGGCAACACCAACGAAACCGGCGGCGGCAAGCCGGTCGACCTGCTGTTCTCCCGTCTGGTCTCCTTCGACAAGGACGGCAAGGCTTCCAACGAAGTGGCCGAGTCCATCACCCCGAACGATGACGCCACCCAGTACACCATCAAGATCAAGTCTGGCTGGAAGTTCACCGACGGCACTCCGGTGACCGCCGAGTCCTTCACCAAGGCCTGGTCCTACGTGGCCAACGCCAAGAACGCCCAGAAGTGCTCCTCCTTCTTCTCCGCCATCGCCGGCTATGACGATCTGCAGAAGGATGGCCTCAAGGGTGACGAGCAGCTCTCCGGCCTCAAGGTCGTGGACGACACCACCTTCACCGTCGACCTGAACCAGTCCGACTCCGTGTTCCCGATTAAGGTCGGCTACTCGGCCTTCGCCCCGCTGCCGGAATCCTTCTACAAGGATCCGAAGGCCTTCGGCGAGGCTCCTGTGGGCAACGGCCCGTACAAGTTCTCCAAGTGGGACCACAACAAGGAAATCGCCCTCGTCAAGAACCCCGACTACAAGGGCAACGAGGACGTCAAGAACGATGGCGTGACCTTCAAGGTCTACACCGACGACTCCGCCGCCTACCGCGACATTCAGGCCGGCAACCTCGACGTGATGGAATCCGTCCCGGCTGCCTTCACCAAGACCTTCAAGACCGACAAGAAGGTCCAGGCTTACTCCGAGGCCGGCTCCGTCATCCAGACCTTCACCATCCCGTCCTCCCTTGACCACTTCAAGAACGACGAGGAAGGGCAGCTGCGTCGTCAGGCCATCTCCATGGCCATCAACCGTGACCAGCTCATCGACAAGGTGCTCAACGGCAACGCCACCGCCGCCACCGAGTTCACCTCCCCGAAGACCCCGGGCTACTCCGACTCCCTCAAGGGTGCCGACAACCTGAAGTTCAACGCCTCCAAGGCCAAGGAACTGTGGGCCAAGGCTGACGCCATCTCCAAGTACGACGGCCAGCTCACCTTCTCCTACAACGCCGATGGTGGTGCCAAGCCGCTCTACGATGCTATCGTGAACCAGCTCAAGAACAACTTGGGCATCGACGCGGCCACCAACCCGATCCCGACCTTCCAGGAATTCCGTGACGCGGTCACCAACCGTCAGATGAAGGGCGCCTTCCGTACCGGCTGGCAGCCTGACTACCCGTTCGCCGAGAACTACCTGTGGCAGCTGTACTCCACCGCTGCTGCTGATGGCAACGGCTCCAACGATGGTGACTACAAGAACCCGGCCTTCGATGACCTGTGCAAGCAGGCTGCTGCCGCTTCCAGCACTGATGACGCCAACAAGCTGTACCAGCAGGCTGAGGAAATCCTCCTCAACGACCTTCCGGCCATCCCGCTGTACTACTCCAACGCCTCCGGTGTGGCTTCCCTCAACGTGAAGTCCGGCTACGCCTTCGATTGGCAGAACCTCCCGACCTACACCGAGATGTCCAAGAAGTGAGTCTGACTCACTGAACGGATACCGTTAGGTAGTTCGGAAATAAAGGGCGAGGATCGCAAGATCCCCGCCCTTTTTGTTGTGTGAGGGGTGCTTGCTCACGCCATCGGGAACCAAGTTAAAGTATCCACTATCCGACCGCAACCATGGACATATCCACCAACATTGCCCAATCTCAAACCTTGCGTTAACGCAAATTTACATATCACAGTCCGGGCATGCGGTAAACTGTCGGAGTATTTATCGACCGGCGGGGGCGTACTATACCCTTTCTGGCCGGTCTAGGAAATAAGGAGCAACCGTATGGGTAAGTATCTTCTGCGACGCATTCTGCAGATGATTCCCGTGGTTCTCGGTACGACTCTTCTGGTATATGCCCTTGTATTCGCCCTGCCGGGCGACCCTGTCAAGGCCATGTTCGGAGACAAGCCCGTCAATGAGGCCGTCGCAGCCCAGATCCGCGCAGAATACCATCTCGACCAGCCGTTCATCGTTCAGTACTTTATCTACCTGAAGAATGCACTGACCCTGAACTTCGGCGATACCTTCGCCGGCCAGCCCGTTCTCGACGAAATCACCCGCGCCTTCCCGGTCACCATCAGGCTCGGCTTGATGGCGTTCGTGTTCGAGGCGATTTTCGGTGTCGTCTTCGGCATTATCTCGGGCCTCAAGAAGGGCAAGTGGTACGACACCGTCATCCTGATCGTCTCTCTGCTGCTTATTTCCGTGCCGACCTTCGTCACCGGCTTCGTCATGCAATATGTCTTTGGTATTCAGTGGGCGATATTGCCGGTGACGGCAGGCGCCGACCCCGGCTTCCTTGATCTGCTCATGCCGGCCATGGTGCTCGGTTCGGTGTCGATGGCCTATATCATCCGACTGACCCGCTCCGAAATCTCCTCCAACATCGCCGAGGATTACGTGCGCACCGCACGCGCCAAGGGCATGTCGAACGGTCAGGTCATGCTGCGCCACGTGTTACGTAACTCCCTGATTCCAGTCGTCACTTACCTCGGCCAGGACATCGGCGCCCTGATGGGTGGTGCCATGATCACCGAGCAGATCTTCAACATCCACGGCATCGGCTTCCTCACCTACCAGTCCATTCTGAAGGGCGAGGCAAACCTGGTGGTGTCCATCGTCACGTTGCTCATGCTGATTTTCGTAGTGTGCAACCTCGTTGTCGACATGCTGTACGCGGCCCTCGATCCGCGTATCCGTTACGCGTGATAGGGAGGAGTGAGTCACATGGCAAACGAAACCACTGAAAACGAGCTCAACGAGACCGGCGAGCCAGGAACCGAATACTTCATGGAAACCCTGCCCGGTCAGGACCGTTACGTAGCTCCTCTCGACGAGACCCCGTTGCAGGACGTCGATTCCGTCGACGAATCCGCACCGGCCACCAGCATGTGGGCCGACGCATGGCGAACCCTGCGCCGCAATCCGCTGTTCATCATCTCCGGGCTGCTGATCCTCTTCATCATCGTGGTGGCCATCGCCCCCGGTCTGTTCACCAAGCAGGATCCGAACGCCTGCGATCTGGGCAACTCCTTGAGCCCCGCCTCCGCTGGACACCCCTTCGGCTACGACCTGCAGGGCTGCGACGTGTACACCCGCGTGGTCTACGGCACCCGTACCTCACTGTCCGTCGGCGTGCTCTCCACGCTACTAGTTGTGATTGTCGGTACCCTGATCGGTGCCGTCGCCGGCTTCTTCGGCGGTTGGGTCGACGCGGTGCTGAGCCGTATCACCGACATCTTCTTCGCCCTGCCTATGCTGCTCGGCGCCATCGTGGTGCTCCAGATGTTCAAGACCTCCAAGTCCATCTGGAAGATCGTGCTGGTGTTGACGCTCTTCGGCTGGGTCGGCGTATGCCGTATCGCCCGAAGCGCCGTGCTGGAATCGAAGAACCTCGAATTCAACACCGCCTCCACGGCCCTCGGCTCCACGCCTGCCAGGAATCTGTTCCGCCATATCCTGCCGAACTCCTTGGCCCCGATCATCGTCATCGCCACCACTTCGCTGGCCTCCTACATCGTGGCCGAAGCAACCCTAAGCTTCCTTGGCGTCGGTCTGCCGACCACCACGGTGAGCTGGGGTGGCGATATCTCCAGCGCACAGACCAACCTGCAGACCGATCCGATGGTGCTGTTCTACCCGTCCGCCGCACTGGCCATCACCGTGCTTGCGTTCATCATGATGGGCGACGCCGTCAAGGACGCCCTCGACCCGAAGAGCCGTACGGCCTGAGTGAGGGGAGTGGAGAATCATTATGACTGACAACACCAACGCCAAGATGCTGGCTATGCAGAAAGAGCATGGTCCGCTGCTCGAGGTCAAGGATCTGGCCATCGACTTCACCACTGACACCGGCAAGCCGGTGCATGCGGTGCGCGACGCCAACTTCACCGTCTACCCCGGCCAGTGGGTGGCCATCGTGGGCGAATCCGGCTCCGGCAAATCCACCTCCGCCATGGCTGTGCTGGGCCTGCTGCCCGGCACCGGTCACGTGGTCAACGGCTCCATCAAGCTTGACGGCGAGGAAATCGCCGGCGCCAAGCAGAGCGAGTTCGACAAGCTGCGCGGCACCAGGATGGGCCTCGTGCCGCAGGACCCGATGAGCAACCTCAACCCGGTGTGGCGCATCGGCACCCAGGTCAAGGAAGCACTGAAGGCCAACAACATGGACGTGGACCATGAGAAGCGCTCCGCCCTCGCCAAGGCCCTGGCCGGCGACGAGGTCGAAGTCAAGGGCAACGACGACGAGACCTTCCTCGGTGCCAAGGAACTGCCCGAGCTCATGACCGAGGCCAAGAAGGCTTTGACCGAAGCCGGCGTGTCCGGCGAGGCCTTCGACAAGGCCGTCGCCCGCTTCACCAACGAATGGGTTCCGGGCTCCGAAACCCGTTGGCGCGTGGCCGACGACCTCATCAAGGCCGGCGTGGCCGACGACCAGGCCTGGTATCTGGCTAAGAAGTACGTCACCGGCTCCACAATGGATGACCGTATCGCGGGTCTGCTGTCCGAGGCCGGTCTGCCCGACGCCGCTACCCGTGCCCGTCAGTTCCCGCACGAGTTCTCCGGTGGTATGCGCCAGCGCGCGCTCATCGCCATCGGCTTGGCCTGCCGCCCCGATCTGCTGATCGCCGACGAGCCGACCTCCGCCCTCGACGTGACCGTGCAGAAGCGCATCCTCGACCACCTGCACATGCTCACCGACTCGTTGGGCACCGCCGTGCTGTTCATCACCCACGATCTGGGCCTTGCCGCTGAGCGCGCCCAGCACATTGTCGTGATGTACAAGGGTCAGGTCGTCGAATCCGGCCCATCCCTTGAAGTGCTCCAGCACCCGCAGCACCCGTACACCAAGCGACTGGTGGCCGCTGCCCCGTCGCTGGCCTCCCAGCGCATCATCTCCGCCAAGGAGCGCGGTGAGAACGCGGACGCCCTGCTCGATCACCACATCGCCGGCGAAAGCACGCTTGAGAAGAGCGAGCACATCATCACCGTCGACCACTTGACCAAGGAATTCAAGCTGCCCCGCAAGAAGGAGATGTTCAAGGCCGTCGACGACGTGTCCTTCTCCGTCAAGCGCGGCACCACCCTGGCCATCGTGGGCGAATCCGGTTCCGGCAAGTCCACCGTGGCGAACATGGTGCTTCACCTCCTGAAGCCCACTTCCGGCAAGGTGTTCTACGAAGGCCGCGACACCTCCACGTTCAAGGCCAAGGATCTGCTCGGTTTCCGCCGCCACGTTCAGCCGGTGTTCCAGAACCCCTACGGTTCGCTCGACCCGATGTACTCCATCTTCCGTTCCATCGAGGAGCCGCTGCGCATCCACAAGATCGGCGATTCCAAGTGGCGAGCCAACCGTGTCAAGGAACTGCTGGACATGGTCGAGATGCCGGCTTCCGTGATGGGCCGTTACCCGAACGAGCTTTCCGGCGGCCAGCGTCAGCGTATCGCCATCGCACGAGCCATGGCTCTGGATCCGGACGTCATCGTGTGCGATGAGGCCGTGTCCGCCCTCGATGTGCTGGTGCAGGATCAGGTGCTGCGCCTGCTCAACGACCTGCAGGCCGAAAAGGGCCTGAGCTACCTGTTCATCACCCACGATCTGGCCGTAGTCCGCCAGATCGCCGACGAGGTTGTGGTGATGCAGCACGGCAAGCTCGTGGAGCACGCCACCACCGACGAGGTCTTCGACCACCCGCAGAAGCAGTACACCCGAGACCTGCTCGACGCCATCCCCGGCGGCAAGCTCCAACTCGGTCTGGACTGATAGGACATTCTAAATTAGCTCCCTCTTATGAGGGAGCTAATTTTTTATACCTCAATGTAATCGTGAGTGCGGTACTGGTAGAGAGGCCAAAATAGTATGGCTGCATGACCATCACCATCACCACATCGAACGTCAACGGCATTCGCGCGGCAAAGCGCAAGGGCATCGAGGACTGGGCCGGCAAACATGCTCCGGATGTCTGGTGTATGCAGGAAGTGCGCGCCCCGCAAGAGGATGTCGATTCGATTTTCGGCGAATTCGGTTTCGAGTATGCCACCGCCGGCAAGATCGCCTCACCCTCTGACCTGCATTCGCTGAACGAGGTCTGCCGTGTCAAGGGTCGTGCCGGAGTCGGGCTCCTCACCGATCTTGAGGTGACCGATAAACGCTATGGACTTCCGGGCTTGAGCGAGGATGTGGATTCCGGCCGTTGGATTGAGACCGATGTCAAGACGCCGCAGGGATACACGATCACCGTGGCCTGCGTGTACGTGCACGCCGGCAACACCGATGATTCGACCAAGATGGAACAGAAGTACCGTTTTCTGGACACGATGCTCACTCGCATGGGCGAGTTGCGCGACGAGGCCGCGCACGGCGGCAAGCAGGCGGTATTGTGCGGCGATTTCAACATCGCGCACACGCCGCTCGACATCAAGAACGCCAAGGCCAACGAAAAGCACGCCGGCTTCCTGCCCGAGGAGCGCGCCTACGTGGACAAGTGGCTGGATGAATATGAGTTTGTGGATGTGATGCGTTCGCTCGCCGGTGATATTCAGGGTCCGTACACGTGGTGGAGCCAGCGCGGGCGCGCTTTCGACAACAATGTCGGCTGGCGCATCGACTACCAGTTCGCCACGCCCGAGCTGGCGGAGACCGCGCGCGGCTTTGTGATCGACAAGGCCCCCACATACGAGTTGCGTTGGTCCGACCACGCGCCACTTACCATCACATACGACGTGTGACTCAGCTTTCTCTAAGCCTGAGTGCTAGTGTTAGCAAGGTTGCAACCGTTACATGAAACGAGGAATTATGGGACTGTTCGGATTCGGCAAGAAGAAGAGCAAGAAGGAAGCCGAGCCGGCCGTTGAGCCTGTCGATGAAGACAAGGTGGCTGCCGCAGAAGCGAACGCTGCCGCAAAGGCCGAGAGCGCGGAGACCGTGCTCGCCGAACCGGCCAGCGAATACCAGGGCCGCGGAGAAGAGCGAGGCCCGTGGGACGTCAATGATGAGGACGTGCCCGATTATGACGATTATCTGGATCTGGGCGCCTACTACCTGCCCTTCCTCCGGGGCATCCAACTGCGTATCAAGGCCAACCGCGCCACCCAGCAAGTGCTTGGTTCCACCATCACCTTCGGCTCCTCCAGCCTGGAGATCGAAGCCTTTGCCGCACCCAAGACCTTGGGACTGTGGGATGACGTTCGCGGTGACCTGCTTGAAGCCAACAAGGCCGCTTCTGAAGTGGACGGTGTGTTCGGCACCGAACTGAAGCTGCCGGTCAATGTCAAGGGCGGCAAGACCGTGAACACGCGCATCGTTGGTGTGGACGGCCCGCGCTGGATGCTGCGTGGCATCTTCTCCGGCAAGGCTGCTATCGATCCGGACAGCCCGGAGACCGAGGCGCTGAACAAGTTCTTCGCCGGCATCGTCGTCGAGCGTGGTGAGGAGCCTTTGGCGCCGCGCGATCTGATCCCGATGCATCCGCCGGTCGCCCCCGCTGAGCGTAAGGCCGCCAAGGCCGCGGCCGAAGCCGGCGAGGCGAACGGCAAGGAACACTTCAAGGACATTCCGGACAACAAGCCGAAGGGCCCGTTGAGCCAGGACCAGCAGACCGAAGTGAAGACCACGCTGTCTCGCGGCCCGATGTTCTCCGAAGTTCGCTGATTTATAGGAAGAGACTTGGCAGACAACAAACGCACCGGCCTGTCCGCTCTAGCCGACGCCGGCAATGAAGGCGAGGACTTCTCCGTCATCGACGCCATCGGTGGCCCGCGTGGCGTCATCGAATCCATGCTGCCTGGCGTGGTGTTCGTCGTACTGTTCGTGGCCACGAGCAATCTGAATCTCACCATTGCGGTTTCGGCCGTGTTGGCGGTATTGCAGGTTATTGTGCGACTGATTCAGCGCCAGTCGGTAATGGGCGCGGTCTCTGGTCTGGTGGCGGTAGGCATCTGCCTGATTTGGGCATGGCAGACTCATGAGGCCCGCAATTACTACATCTTCGGATTCATTACCAATGCTGGCTATGCCGCGTTGCTTGCCGTGTCGCTGATTGCGCGCGTGCCCGGACTGGGTTTGGTCGTCGAATTCATCCGTAGCCTGCCCACCGAGCATTTCAAGGCATGGTTCCATGACTGGATGGACGACAAGGCCCTGAAACGCGCCTATATGATTGTCACCGGCCTGTGGGTCGGTCTGTTCCTGCTGCGGCTGGTGGTGCAGGTGCCGCTGTATCTGACCAACCATGTAGCTGCACTCGGCGTGACCCGCCTGCTCATGGGCATTCCGTTCTGGGCATTGGCGATTTGGGTGAGTTACCTCATTATTGCCACGCCGATGCACCGGCATAAGGTCGCGGCTAGGAAGATACAGACTGAAGTCGCTGTTGATGCCGAACTCGAACCGAGCGCAACCGGAAAGGACGATGATGCAAGCTGAAGTTCGTATCGAACGATACGCCGACCAAGGCCGCTGCGTGGCCCATATCGACGGTCGTGTGGTGTTCGTCCGCTTCGCCTTGCCCGACGAACTCGTGCGAGTCGAACTTGACGAGCCCCACGACCGGGACGACCGGTTCTGGACCGGCGAAGTCGTCGAGGTTCTCGAGCCGTCCGAAGACCGAGTCACCCCGGCATGGCCACTTGCCGGTCCCTTGGCGATGGGCGGGGGAGTGGGCGGCGCGGATCTCGTGCACGTCTCTTTGCCCGGCCAGCTCAAGTGGAAGGCCATCACCGTCTCCGAACAGATGAGCCGACTCGGCCATATCGACGTGGCCGTTCCCATCGAGCGCATGCCCGGCGACAAGGCAGCCGGCGGCCTCAATTGGCGTACCCGCATCGAAATGATTGCCGACGACAACGGCATGCCATCCATGCGCCGGCGCGGCACACACAACCGCGTGGCCATCGACACCATGCCGCTTGCCACGCGCACGCTGCTGGACGTCGCCAAGCGCGAACACGTGTGGGAAGGCGGCTTTGAACCCGGCTCCCAGATTCGTCTTTCCGTGCCCGAACCGCGCGGCGAGATCGTCGATACCGCGGCAGCAGACGACAATTACGCCGTACTTGTGGACGGCGAACTGCGCGCCGGCTCCCAGCTGCTCACCGAACAGGTGACCATCAACGGCACGACCTTCGACTATCAGGTTGACGCCAACGGTTTCTGGCAAGTGCATCGCCAAGCGCCGATCGCCCTCGGTACGCACGTGATCAACCTGGTCAACGGGCAGCTGCAGTCAGCGGCGGACGCCGTAATCTGGGATTTGTATTCCGGTTCCGGCCTGTTCACCCTGCCGCTGGCCACAATGACCGGTGAACGCACCCGCATGCTCAGCGTTGAAGGCGCGCGTGTGGCCGTCAAGAACGCCCAGCGCAATCTGCGCGCCATGAACCTGAACGACGTGGACGCCCGCGCGGGTGACGTCTCGCGCACGCTGGACCATGTGCCGGCGCATCTGGCCAAGCCGAATGTCGTAGTGCTTGATCCGCCGCGTGCCGGTGCTCGTGCCAAGGTCTGCCGCCAGATTGCCGCGGCCGGCGCATCCAGCGTGGTCTACATCGCCTGTGATCCCACCAGCCTCGCACGCGACACCGCGACACTCATCGGCGAAGGCTACGAGCTCAAAGACATCCGTGCCTTCGATATCTACCCGATGACCCACCATGTTGAGACGGTGGCCCTGTTTACCCGCTGACAGGTGAGCATATGACACGACGAATTCTCGGATTGCTGGCCTGCATGGCGGCTGTGTTGTCCCTGGCCGCCTGCACGCCGGCCGGTAGGGCGGTCGGCGATACCCAAGACAGCATGCCGGAAGTCGCCCACGATTCCACACATCCCACGGATGTCACAGTCGGCTTTGTGGGGTCGACTGACACCGCCGCAGACGAGTTCGTCATCAATGCGCTGTCTGATGACAAACTCAATGTCTACTATGCCTCGCTCGAAACATCCGCAAGCTCGGCAAACGCAACTGATGGTGTATCCGGTGAAACCGAATCTTCTGACGCCGGCACTACCAGCGAAAACGGTGCCGATAGTATGGATGCTCATACTGGCGTCGACAAGAATGCGGTCACCGCACAGCAGGGTGTTGCCGATTTCGTAGCTCGCGCGGTCAAAATCGTGGTTATCAGCGGCATCGACGTTACCGACGCCAACCGGGAGAGCTGGAACCAGACGTTGACCAATGCGCGTGAAGCCGGTATTCCAGTCGCTCTCATTGATCCAAAGCATGCGCCCGAAGATGAACTGCTGTACGCCGTCATCCTTCACCTCAACACCAACAGTGCCGATTCTGGCGACACTGCCGATACCAAGCCAATGACTATTACTGACGCCGTGCTCACCATCACGCGCGACGAACCCCACGAACGCGAGATCAAAGTCACCGTTTCCTGAGCCGAATCAGGCCCTTGAAGCTGAGAAAGCACCCTGAATCATCCCTGAGCCTTAGCGGATTGCGAAACAAGACGCGGTAGGCTGGGGAATATGAGTGCAACAACAGCCGTGGAAATGCCTGAGATCGGAGCAACCGGTCTTACCCCCAAAGAAGTGGTGCAGCGTATCGAAAGTGGCCAATCGAATGCGGTGAAAACATCCACCTCGCGTTCGGTTCAAGATATCGTGCGAGCCAACGTATTCACGCTGTTCAACGGCATCATCTTCGCCGCGATGGTACTGGTGCTGATCACCGGTTCCTGGAGGGACGCGGTGTTCGGTTTCGTCATCATCATCAACACGGGCATCGGCATCGTCACCGAACTCAGGGCCAAGCGCACGTTGGATAAGCTTTCCATCCTTGTGGCCTCCGAATTCCTCGTGCATCGTGACGGCAGGGACGTGGAGGTGCCCCACAACGAGATCGTGCTCGACGACCTGCTGTGGATCCGTGCCGGCGAACAGGTGCCGGCCGACGGGCAGATCATCCAGACCTGGGGACTGGAACTCGACGAATCCATGCTCACCGGCGAATCTCGTACCGTGCGCCACAAGGTGGGGGAGCAGGTGTATTCCGGTGCCACCGCGGTCTCCGGCATGGCATTGGTCAAGGTCAATGCGGTCGGCAGCCATTCCTACGCCGCCACGCTCACCGCGCAGGCCAAGGTATACAAGAAAACCGTGTCCGACCTGAACAAGGGCATCAACACGATTCTGAAATTCATGACCTTCCTTGTAGTACCGCTGTGCATTCTGCTGATTCTTTCGCAGATTCATACGGTCGGCGGTTGGGGCACGGCACTCTCCACCGGCGAATGGCGGCAAGCCGTGGTTTCCGCGGTCGCCGGCGTAGTAGGCATGATTCCCGAAGGCTTGGTGCTGCTGACTTCGCTGAACTTCGCGGTGGCCGCCATGCGTCTCGCCCGTCACAATACGCTGGTGCAGGAGCTTGAATCCGGGGAGACACTGGCTCGCGTGGACGCGCTGAACCTCGATAAAACCGGCACGATCACCGATGGCGGTATCGCCTTCAACCGGCTCGTGATGCTCGATTCCGCCAATGCGGCTGCGGAACAGGCAGCCACGCAGGCCCTCTACGACTGCTGCAACGAAGAGCAGCCCAACGGCACCGGCCAAGCCGTACTCGCCGGGCTCAAGGCCCAAGGATATGGGGCAGGTGCGGTTGAGTCTCGTGTCCCGTTCTCTTCGGCGCGCAAATGGAGTGCGGTGCGTAAATCCGGCGAGACCTGGTACATGGGAGCGCCGGAGGTTATTATTTCTGCGCTTGAGGGTGACTATTCGTCGGTGTTGCAGCAGGTTAACGAGTATGCCAATGACGGCAACCGTGTGTTGCTGGTTGCGCGGTCTACAGCGCCCCTCAGTCCGCTTCGCGGACAGCTCCCCTCGGAGAGGGGAGCCGAGAAGAGCGAGCTGGCTTCCCTCTCCGAGGGGAGCTGTCGCCAAAAGCGACTGAGGGGAGCAGTTGAGGGAGCCAATGTCTCGGACGACCCGCAGCTCGACCCCAAGGCTGAGCCGGTGGCGTTGGTGTTGTGCTCTGAGAAGATTCGCGAGGACGCCGAGCGGACGCTCGCTTGGTTCCGTGAGCAGGGTGTGCGCTGTCGTGTGATTTCCGGCGACAATCCAGTGACCGTGGGTGCCATCGCCCGCAGAGTGAAACTCACCGGCGACCATGAGCCGGTGGCGATGGACGCGCGCGAACTGCCTGAGGACGTGAACGAACTTGCCCGCGTGCTCGAAAACGTCGATGTGCTCGGCCGCGTGCTGCCCGACCAGAAGAAGGCCATAGTGCAAGCGCTGCACACGCAGAACCACGTGGTGGCCATGACCGGCGACGGCGTCAACGACGCGCTCGCCATCAAGGAGGCGGACCTTGGCATCGCCATGGGCAATGCGGCATCCGCCACCAAGGCCGTGGCCCAGATGGTGCTGGTGGATTCGAAGTTCTCGCACCTGCCGGACGTCGTGGCGCGAGGCCGTCAGGTCATGGCCAATATGGAGCGCGTGGCCAGCCTGTTCCTCGTCAAAACCGTGTACTCCGCGCTGATTTCGCTCGGCGTAGTGCTGACGCAAATCCCATACCCATACCTGCCGCGCCATATCACGTATATCGGCGCTCTCACCATCGGTATGCCCGCGTTCATTCTGGCGCTCGCGCCGAACACGCGCCGCTATATTCCGGGATTCCTCAAGCGCGTGGTCACGTTCGCGCTGCCGGGCGGCATCGCCACCGCGCTGTCGGTGTTGCTGGCTTCATGGACCCTGCCGAACGTCATGGGCTGGGATGTGGTGAACAATGACGCCGATCTGTCGGCTTTGCGCGCCACCAGCGCCATTATTCTGTTTTTGATGGGCGTGTTTGTGCTGGCCCGTGTGGCGAGGCCGCTCAACAGCTGGCGAGGTGCGCTGGTCGCGGGGTTCGCGGCGGCCGGCATCATCGGCGCGTTCATCCCGTTCGTGGCGAACTTCTTCGCGCTGATTCTGCCTACCGGCACTACGTTGGTGGCCACGCTGATTGCGTTGGGCGGCGCGGCCATGATTTTCGTGATCTGTCTATGGCTGGCTCCGCTGGTCGGCAGAATATTCGGCAATCTACTGCGCCAGCACGGTTTCAATATCTAATAGCGGCGAATTGTCTCACACTTCAAGCCGACACGCCAGAGCCAAAGTAACGTACCCGTACCATTTGTATCGGATAATCAACGGCATCATAAGCCGATTCATGATTTCGGAGGAAGCATGTCCTTACGCGACGACCAGCTGGCTACCCTCAAGGCAGCCGGCAAGGACTTCGATTACTACAACATCGCCAATCTTGACGGCATCGATCATCTGCCGTACTCGCTGAAGGTACTGGTCGAGAATCTGGTACGCAACATCGACGGTGCCAACATCACCGACGAACACGTCAAGACCCTGCTCGACTGGGATCCGAACGCCGAACCCAGCCACGAGATCCAGTTCACGCCGTCCCGCGTGATCATGCAGGACTTCACCGGCGTGCCCTGCATTGTGGACCTCGCCACCATGCGTGACGCGGTCAAGGACCTTGGCGGCGACCCGGAGGTCATCAACCCGCAGGTCCAGTCCGATATGGTCATCGACCACTCTGTGCAGATCGACAAGTACGGCATCGCCGACGCGGTCCAGCAGAACATGGACATCGAATACCAGCGCAACGGTGAACGCTACCAGTTCCTGCGCTGGGGTCAGCAGGCATTCAAGAACTTCCGCGTGGTGCCGCCGGGAACCGGCATTATCCACCAGGTCAACATCGAATACTTGGCCAAGGTGGTCATGAGCAAGGCCGAGGCCAACGGCAACACGCTCGCCTACCTCGACTCCTGCGTGGGCACCGACTCGCACACCACCACCGAAAACGGTCTGGGCGTGCTCGGCTGGGGCGTCGGCGGCATTGAAGCCGAGGCCGCCATGCTCGGCCAGCCGATCTCCATGCTCGTGCCGCGCGTGGTCGGCTTCAAGCTCACCGGCTCCATCCCGGAGGGCGTTACCGCCACCGATGTGGTCCTGACCATCACCGACATGCTCCGCAAGCACGGCGTGGTCGGCAAGTTCGTGGAATTCTACGGCGAAGGCATCGCCTCTGTGCCGCTGGCCAACCGCGCCACCATCGGCAACATGGGCCCCGAGTTCGGCTCCACCTGCGGCATCTTCCCGATTGACAACGTCACGCTCGACTACCTGCGCCTGACCGGCCGCTCCGAAGAACAGGTCGCGTTGGTCGAAGCCTACGCCAAGGCCAACAAGCTGTGGGGCGACGCCTCCGACCCGGATTACGTGGAACCGCAGTACTCCGAATACGAGGAACTCGACCTCGGTACCGTGGTGCCGTCCATCGCTGGCCCGAAGCGCCCGCAGGACCGTATTCTGCTCTCCGAAGCCAAGGAGATGTTCGAGAAGACCGCTCCCGCCTACGAGACCGAGAAAACCGTCAAGGATCCGGTGGCCGTGTCCACCGACTTCCGCGGCGATTTCGACATCGAAAACGGCGACGTGGCCATCGCCTCGATCACCTCATGCACCAACACCTCCAACCCGTCCGTGATGATCGCCGCCGGCCTGATCGCCCGCAACGCACATGCCAAGGGCCTTAAGCCCAAGCCTTGGGTCAAGACCTCGCTGGCCCCCGGCTCGCAGGTCGTGGCCGACTATCTGAAGGCCGCCGGCCTGCAGGACGACCTCGACGCGCTCGGCTACCAGCTCGTCGGCTTCGGCTGCGCCACCTGCATCGGCAACTCCGGCCCGCTGCTGCCCGAGATCTCCGAGGCGATCAACGCCAACGACCTGACCGTCACCGCCGTGCTCTCCGGCAACCGCAACTTCGAAGGCCGCATCAGCCCGGACGTCAAGATGAACTATCTGGCCTCCCCGCCGCTGGTCATCGCCTACGCGCTCGCCGGCACGATGGACTTCGACTTCGAAGCCCAACCGCTCGGCACCGACGCGGACGGCAATGACGTGTACTTGAAGGATATCTGGCCCACCAACTCCGAGGTGGCCGCCGTGGTCGACGGCACCGTGAGCCGCGAGATGTTCCTCAAAGACTACGCCTCCGTGTTCGACGGCGACCACCGCTGGAAGGGCCTCGACGTGCCGGAAGGCGAGCTGTTCGCGTGGAACGACAAGTCCACCTACGTGCGCAAGCAGACCTTCTTCGACGGCATGAAGGCCACGCCGGACCCGGTCGCCGACATCCACGGCGCCCGCGTGCTGGCCCTCCTGGGCGACTCGGTCACCACCGACCACATCTCCCCGGCAGGCGCGTTCAAGGCCTCCAGCCCGGCCGGCAAGTACCTGACCGAGCGCGGCGTGGAGCCGAAGAACTTCAACTCCTACGGTTCTCGCCGAGGCAACCACGAGATCATGGTGCGTGGCACGTTCGGCAACATCCGCCTGCGCAACCAGCTGCTCGCCTCCGTAGGCGAAGAGGTGACGCCCGGCGGCTTCACCTACGACTTCCTCGCCAAGAAGCCGACCACGATCTTCGAAGCCTCCCGCGACTACATCGACAACAAGGTGCCGCTCGTGGTGCTCGCCGGCAAGGAATACGGCACCGGCTCTTCGCGCGACTGGGCTGCCAAGGGCACGGTGATGCTCGGCGTCAAGGCCGTGATCACCGAAAGCTTCGAGCGCATCCACCGCTCCAACCTGATCGGCATGGGCGTGCTGCCGCTGCAGTTCCCGGCAGGCGAATCCTACGAGTCCCTGGGCCTCAACGGCACCGAGACCTACGATATCGCCGGCGTCGAGAAGCTCAACGAGGGCGTGACCCCCAAGACGGTCCACGTCACCGCCACCCACGAGGATGGCTCCAAGACCGAGTTCGACGCGGTGGTCCGCATCGACACGCCCGGTGAGGCCGACTACTACCGTAACGGCGGCATCCTCCAGTACGTGCTGCGCAACCTCATGAAGTGACTTATTCTGGCTCCCCTCTCTGAGGGGAGCTTTCAGCGAAGCTGACTGAGGGGAGTAAAGGCCGGTATCCACCAATGGATACCGGTCTTTTTTCATGCACGTCAGTATGCTATACTGTATAGCATCTTTGGAATGGAGGTTGCCATGACCATGGTCCAAATGAACGTTCGCATTGATGCGAAACTGAAGAACGAGGTCGAAGAAGTCCTCAAGGGCAAAGGCGTATCGGTGAGTGACGTAATCCGGTCGCTGTGGTTGTACATCGCCGACCGCAAGGAAGTGCCGGCATTGGAAACGATCGCCGAAGAGCAGGCCCGCGAGGCGGAAAAGCAGCGCAAGCTGAAACTGATTCGAGAAGGTGCCGGATACGTGCACAAGGAACTGGTCAAGGCCGGACTGATCTCAGAAGACACCGACCTCATGGAAGGCCTTACCTACAAGCAGTTCCGCGATGAGATAGCTGACGAACGGCTGAAGGAATACAGGCATCAGTCGGACTATGCGCGTTATTTGGAGAAGGAGCGGAGTCTGTCATGAGGCAGTCAAAGCAGGTGTCGATCTTGTGCGACACCAATATCCTTATTTATTACATGCTCTGTACGCCTCGGTTCATCAAGGATGTCATGAAACTGTTCGAGCGATGCGTCGAGCGGGAGGTAAAGCTGTCCTGTGCGTCACTGTCGCTGAAGGACGTGTTCTACATCACCCCGGAACGATTCAAAGAACGATTCATGAATGACGAATCCATGGTCGTTGCGACCACCGCCAAGCTGATATTGCCGGAGGTGGCATGGTCGGGAATCAGCAAACTCAAGGAGCTCATGACAATCGTGCCGATTGGCGCGGAGGAATGTGAATTGGCGCAGTCGTTGCGGCACGCGCATAACGATTTCGAGGATGACCTTATTATCGCCGCCGCACAACAATCCGGGGCCACCTATGTGGTGACGTATGACAAAAAACTAGCCAAGCATTTTCCCGAATATTGCAAAACGCCGGCTGAAATCGTGGCGGCGCTGGCATAGACAAGCGTGTGGCTCCCCTCACGGAGGGGAAGTCACCAATGATGTGCGGCTATTGCGCCTGCAGACGGAACTGCTTCCAGACGTCACTGAGCTTCTGGCCGTTACGCGTGCGCTTCCACACGTCCAGACCGCCGCCGCGACGTCCTCCGGCGGCGGCACGGGCCGCGGCGGTCGGAGTCGGATATTCGGAGCCGTCATCCAGACGGAGACGACCGTTTTCGGTGACCGTGGCAAACCAGCGCTCGCCCTTGCGCGGCCGCTCCCACACCAGACGTTCGCCCGGCACCAGAAGACCCGCGTCAATCACCTGCCGGATCGTGACGCGCCGCGAACTATGAGACGGCCGTGGAGAAGTCTTCGACAACTCATCGACATTCTGCTTGGTCAGATCGCGGGCGTCCTTGTCATACCGGATGCCCCAGTATTCCACGATGAGTCGGACCGTCTCTTCCTGCCGCGCTTCCAGCAATGCGGGTGTGCAGTCAGCGAAATCCTTCAACTGGTTGGTCAGCGGGAAACGACGTGAATCCGCGCGCAACAGCATGCGGTCGCGGCGTGCCGGATATTCACTCAACCTGTCCAACTGATCCTCAGGGCCCTGCACCAGCGCCATATTGCCGAGTCGGTACATCCAGAAATCATGCTGATCCTGCGGCCAGTCCGCAAACGATTTCGATCGTTCGATATCCAACGGCATAATCGGCAGCGCACTGAACCGGCGTGGTCGATCCAACTGCATGCCGGCCTTCTGCTCGTTGGCGCGAATCAGCAGCAGACGGACCAAATCGCCGTCACCCTGCATCTCGCCATGCAAACGGACCAATGCGCCTTCACGGTCGCCGTCCGAGACATGCAACCCGTTCACGCGCTGGACCAGATAGCCCTTGTCAAGATCACGGATGGCGGCGTTCGCATAACCGCGCCGCTCCAACGCTCCAGTGCGATTCAGCGTGCGGATGCCGGTCACCTGTTCCAATGCGGTCAGAATTTCCAGCAGCCGACGCTCGTCATGGGCGCCCAACGATTCCAGCGTGGCCGTGGTTCTGGCGATACGCGAGGCACGAACCACAAACGGCGACAAATCGGCGTCGCCCAGCCCGCGATACGAATTGACCAACGCCCACATGGCCACGGGCTTCCATTCGTGGCTGCGGTAATCATCCAATCCCTCAAGCCGGCTACGCACCTCGGCGGGCAGTACGGTATCGCTGGGGCGCGCGATGATCCGCCACGCCATCGCGTAGGGTGCCAGCACCTGGTTGATGAACGTGGGCACCGTGCCTTTGTCGATGTACGGTTGCAGCACGTCGGCCAGGAAATCCTCGATGAGCTTGTCGGTGGCCGGCTTGTGCGTGAGCACGAGATGCAGATAGGCGAAGAATTCCTCACAGTCATGCGGATCGTCGCCAATCGGGTCAATGATGTCATCCCAACGGGCGGCGTACACGTCAAGTTCGGCGGTCGACAGGCTGGCCGTGGCGCGCGCCTTGAACACGTCGGACGGGGTGAGCGGCAGGCCGCGCATGTTCATCACGTCGAAGATGCGATGCGCGCCGTCGAGATCGTCGGTGGTCACGATGACGAGCGTCACCTCGTTGACCAGATACTGCGCGAATTGCTGGCGTTCGGATGCCGACCAATTGGAGATCTCGTCGTACGTCTTGCGGATGTTGGCGACGATGTTGCGTTGCGCAGCGGTCGCCAGATCGTCGTCGTTCATGTCGAACACGGATTCGAGGTTGTCCTCCTGCACGTGTTCGCGGAAGAACGCCGCGTCGCGCTCGCGCAACGTGAGGCGAGGCTCGGTGACGATGCCGCGCAGCTTGTCGCCGGGCTCCACCAGCAGCGCGTCGAGTTGGCGCATGAGGTCCGGGTCTCGCTCCAGATCGCGCAGCACGGCGATGATGATCGACAGGGATACCAGCCGCTGCTGCCCGTCGATCACGTCATAACGGTTGTCGCCCTCGCGCACCAGAATCAGCGAGCCGAGGAAATACGGGGTACCGGGTGACTTGCAGGCGTCGTCCAAGTCGCTTACCAGTTGCAGGATGTTCTCGGCCTTCCATATGTAGGCCCGCTGGAATGAGGGGATTGTGAACCGGAAATCCGGGGTGAACACTTTCCCGAGTGGTAGTTCCTTCGCGCTGATTGCCATGTCAATCCCTTCGTCGCCGGCCTCTGGACGGTATGCCGACGTGCCGACTGTGCTCAAGCCTACCAGTGTTCGCCCGGCGGCGGGCGCATCACGCCGGCTCGGGCACCGACCCCTCGTACAGGTAGAACGAAGACGGGTTTTCTCCCGGCCCGGATGCGGGCAGTGACTGCTCGCACACCTGCGTCAGGCCGCGATGTACATAGAATCCGACATCGCACGTGGTATCCGTGAATAGGAAGTACTGACGTATGCCGGCTGCGTGGAATGCGCTCATCATCGTCTCGAACATGCGCCGGCCCAGACCGTGACCGCGCGCCGCCGGATCAAGTACGAACAGCACCACTTCAGCCGAATACTCATGGCCAATGTTCGCCGCCTGCTTACGCAGTTGCCTATCGACATGAAGAGTCCCGAGAATCTCGCTCGCAGCTGCCATGCCGTCGTGGGCAAACGCCAGTTGCAATAGCTTGCGCAACGAATGACGCCGGTGCATGTTCAGCGGGCTGCGATGGTCGAGCTCGTCGATACGCCCCACAATCAATGCGACGGGTTTATCTTCCAGCTCCGCGACAAAGGCCGTGGTCACACGTGCCAGACAGTTCTCCCAATCGGCCTCGGCTGCCAGCAAGCCGGTCCGCTCATCATATTCGGCGTACCAAGTGCGGCGCACCAGGTCGATCAGCGCCGGATAATCGTCTTTACGTAACGTTCGAATAATCGCTTCACTCATGTTCTCCATTATGACTGATATGGCTCGATAACCCGACGTGTTACAGTCGCGCCGGCAAATCGGCCCGCTCCACCAGCCTCGCCATCTGTACGCGGCCCATATTGAGCTTGTCCGTCGCGGAGGAGAGATGCGCCTTGGCCGTACGCTCCGAGATAAACATGCGGGAGGCGATTTCGGTGTTGGGCTATGTGCTGCAAGACGATTCGCCGATTACGGTGCATGCCACGCGCATGGTGGAAACGCCCGTTACGCTTTGAGATGAGCAGAACGAGCCGATCGATCCTATTCATGGAATGTTCAGCTTTGTTCCTCTAAGATTGGTACTGGAACAAACGCTAAAGGAGCGATTATGACATTCGGTCAGCAGCCCCAGAACAACGGGCAATACAACCCGCGATACAACACGCCTGATTACAACGCCGCCCAACAGTCTGGATATGGCCAGCAATACGCACAGTCCGGTTACGGCCAGAACTACTATGCCCAGCCGCAGGGCGCCCCCACCTACCAGTACGCGCCGCAGGATGCGGCCGGTGCCGGCGCGGGTGCCGCCACCATCAACACGACGATGACCTACAACTACGAGGAGGCCCGCCGCGTCTCCGTAGCCAAGGTGTACGGCGAGATGACCATCGGCATCCTCGTCACCGCCGTGGTCGCCGTGCTCGGCCAGATCACCGGAGCCTACTACAGCTTCCTCATGGCCACCGGCATGGTGGGCCTCATCGGCCTGTGCGTGGTGCAGATTGCCCTGGCCGTGGTGCTCGGCATGCGCGTCACCAAGATGAAGTCGGCCACTGCGCGCGTCATGTTCTATGTGTACGCCGCATTGATGGGCTTCACCTTGAGCTCGATCTTCATGGTCTACGACCTCGGCTCGATCGGTGTGGCACTCGGTGTCACCGCCGCGTTCTTCTTCGCGCTGACCATGTTCGGCATGACTACCAAGTTCGACATGCTCAAGGCCGGCCCGATCCTGATGATCGGCCTGATCGTGCTCATCATCTCGCAGATCGTGCTCGCCTTCGTGCAGGTCGACGGCATGACCAAGATCGTCTGCGCCATCGGCCTGATCCTGTTCGCCGGCATGGCCATCTACGACGCGCAGTCCACGCGCGCGCTGCTGACCGAATACGAGGCCCAGGGCCCGGAAATGGTCAAGAAGATCTCCATCCTGTGCGCCCTGAACCTGTACCTCGACTTCGTGAACATGTTCCTGTACATCCTGCAGCTGCTCGGCAACAGGGACTAGCCTCGACAGCCGATTGGCGAGCGGCATGTAGCCTGCCCGTCAAACGTCACAGCCCGACCACATTGTGGCCGGGCTTTTTCATGTCTGTCACATTCGCACGTTAGGCTGGCTCCCCGTGAAAAGACAAGAACTCGTAGGCATGCTGAGCCTGTTGTTGACCGCGCTGATCTGGGGTTTTGCGTTCGTGGCGCAGGTCCAGGGCATGGATTTGATGTCGCCGATGTTCTTCAACGCCACCCGCTTCACGCTGGGCGCGCTGTCTTTGGTGCCGATTCTGCTGTGGCAGCGTGGCCGGGGGAGCGCGGATAAGGGCGATACAGCCGGGGTCGATGTCGTTGGGACCGAGGCATCCAGGGCCGTCTCCACAGATGCCGCATCGAACGGTGCATCCGACGTCGTTACCATCACCGGTGCCAAGCTGAATGCGAACAAGCCCGATTCGGCCGTGGCGCGATTGCTCGCCAACCCGGTGGTCATTTCCGTGATCTGCGGCATCGTGCTGTTCACCGCCAGCACCCTGCAGCAGTATGGCATTCTGTACGGCAAATCGGCCGGCCGCGCGGGATTCCTGACCGCCATGTACATCGTGATGGTGCCGTTGCTGGCCTGCGTGTTCCTGCGCCGGCGCATCGGCATGCTGGTGTTCGTGGCCGTGGTGCTGTCCATCGCCGGCTTCTATCTGCTGTGCATCACCGATGGTTTCGGTTCGATCGGCCTGGCGGATATCCTGCTCGTGTTCACGGCCGTGCTGTTCGCCGTGCATATTCTGGTGATCGATACTTTGGGCGGCACCGTGGACGCCATCAAGCTTTCATTCGGCCAGTTCTGCACCACCGCCGTGCTGAGCTGGGCGGGTTCGCTGATCGAAGGCTCGGTCGACTGGGCCGGCGCTGCTCATTCCTGGATTCCGATTCTGTACGCCGGCATCGGCTCGGTGGGCATCGCGTACACCTTGCAGGTGGTCGGCCAGCAATGGGTGCCGCCGACGCGAGCCAGCCTGCTGATGAGCCTCGAATCGTTCTTCTCGGCGGTAGGCGGTGCGTTGCTTCTCGGTGAAGTGATGACCCCGCGCGGTTACCTCGGCTGCGCCCTCATCTTCCTCGGCACCCTGCTGGCCCAAGCGCCGGCCAGGCTGCCGAAGTGGCTGCAACGGTGAATGAATCGGACGCAGGCCGATTCCATAGCACCTCAGTCCGTGGTCTTAGGCGCTTCACCCACTTGCGGCGCGCCGTTGATGTCGCGGTGGATGTTCTGCATTTGCACTTCGATGTTCTGCAGCGAACGGGCGCAGTCGAGCAGTGTCTGGGAATGCTCGGCGAGCTTGTTGTCCGGCAAATCGGTCTTGTAGCGCAGCGCATGCTCCAGCGACGCCCAATAATCCATGGCGATGGTACGGAACTGCACCTCCACCGGCGTGTAATGCGCGCCCGAGGAGAGAAACACGGGCACCGCGTAGATTACGTGCAATGAACGATACCCGTTCTGTTTCGGGTTCTTGATGTAATCCTTGACGCGCAGCACCTGAATATCGGACTGCGACGACAGATAGTTGGACACGGAATACACGTCGTCGCGGTAATTACAGATCACGCGGATGCCGGCCACATCGAACAGATTGTCCTTAATCGAATTGACGCCGATCGGCAGACCCTTGCGCTCCAGTTTGCCGATGATCGAGCTCACCGACTTCAGACGGCGTTCCATATGATGTATCGGGTCATGGCTGAACCGCACCTGGAACTCGTCGTCGAGAATCTCCAGTTTGGTGCTGATCTCGTACATCGCGCCTTCATACACCTGCATGAGGTCAACGAATTCAACGACCTGTTCGGGAGTGAAGGTGCCTCCCGGAAGATCCAACGCTTTGAGACGGGCCTGTAGATCGGAGGTTTTGAGTCGGCTATGTCGGTCAAGTATCACGTCCACCAATATACTCGGCGGATTCCAGCCAATCTGGACGTTCGCGGGGAATCTTTCCAAGAACCCATAATTTGACATCGTGACAACCAATGGCATACGTGACCGGAGCATGACGAACCCCGTCGATAGAATCGGTCGTTATGAATGAAGACATGATGACCGAGGCGGAGCGCGCCTCGATTGCAGCCGATGGAACCGATGGTTTGCTGGGGAAACGCGGCAAGGGCGTGTTCCATATCCATACGCTCGGCTGCCAGATGAACGTGCACGATTCCGAGCGCATCGCCGGCGTGCTGGAGGCCAATGGCTACGTGCCTGCAACCGAGGACCAGATCAATGACAATGACCTCGATTTGCTGGTGCTCAATACCTGTGCGGTACGCGAGAACGCAGCCGAACGCATGTATGGCACCATTGGCCGATTCAATCGCGTCAAACTGGTTCGGCCGAACCTGCAGATCGCCGTTGGCGGCTGCATGGCCCAGCTTGACCGCAAGAAGATCGCGGATACTGCGCCATGGGTTTCCGCGGTGTTCGGTACCAAGAACATCGAAGATCTGCCCAAGCTGTTGGATCAGAATCGTGCGACCGGCAAGGCGCAGGTCCAGGTCACTGAACAATTGCGGCAGTTCCCGAGCCAGCTTCCCGCCGCCCGCGCCTCCCGCATCAGCTCGTGGGTGGCGATTTCCGTGGGCTGCAATAACACCTGCACGTTCTGTATTGTGCCCACCACGCGAGGCAAGGAAAAGGACCGCCGCCCCGGTGACATTCTTGATGAGATTCGCCAATGTGTGGCCGATGGTGCCAAGGAGGTTACGCTTCTCGGCCAGAACGTGAATTCGTTCGGTTATGGTATTGGCGATCGATACGCTTTCAGCAAGCTGTTGCGCGCCTGCGGCACCATCGACGGTCTCGAACGCGTGCGCTTCACCTCGCCGCACCCGGCCGCCTTCACCGACGACGTCATCGCCGCGATGGCCGAAACGCCGAACATCATGCACCAGCTGCACTTCCCGCTGCAGTCCGGCTCCGACCGCATCCTGCGCGCGATGCGCCGCTCCTACCGCTCCGCCAAGTTCCTCGACATACTGGGCCGCATCCGCGCCGCCATGCCCGACGCGCAGATCTCCACCGACATCATCGTCGGCTTCCCCGGCGAAACCGAAGAGGACTTCCAGCAGACCATGGACGTGGTGCGCCAGGCGCGCTTCTCCTCGGCGTTCACGTTCATCTACTCGCCACGCCCCGGCACGCCGGCCGCCGCAATGGAACAGATTCCGCGCGACGTGGTGCAGGACCGGTTCGACCGTCTGGTGGCGTTGCAGGAGCAGATCACCGAAGAGAACCTCGCCACATTCGAGGGCCGCGACGTCGAAGTGATGATCACCGGCAAACTCGGCAAGAAGGACACCGACACCCACCGTGTCACCGGCCGCGAGAAAACCGGCGTGCTGGTGCACATCGGCGTGCCTGAAGGCGAACCGGTACCTGAAATCGGCGATTTCGTCACGGCCACCGTCACACACGCCGGCCGCCATAATCTGCTTGCCGACCCCGACGTGGCCGCCGGCCAGACCTATTCCGTGCGGCACTGAGGGGGCGTATATGACGCAACGAGTCGTCTCCATCGTCGGTCCCACCGCGTCCGGCAAGACGGGGTTGGGCATCGCCATCGCCCGGCGTCTGGCCGAAGCGGGGGAGCGGGCCGAAATCGTGAACGCGGACGCCTACCAGATGTACCGTGGCATGGATATCGGCACCGCCAAACCCACCGCCGAGGAACAGGCGGCCGTGCCGCACCATCTCATCGACATCATCGACCCCGAAGACACGATGAGCGTGGCCCGATTCCAGCAGCTTGCGCGCGAGACCATCGCCGACCTGCAATCACGTGGCATCCGGCCGATTCTCGTCGGCGGCTCCGGCTTGTACGCCAGAGCGGCCATCGATGACATCACCTTCCCCGGCACCGATCCCGACGTACGCACACGTCTTGAGGAACGCGAGAAAACCGAGGGTGCCGGTGCTTTGTTCGACGAGTTGCGGGCCAAAGACCCCGAGGCCGCCGCGCGCATGGACCCACGCAATCCACGCCGCACCATCCGTGCGCTGGAGGTCATCGAGCTTACCGGCAAACCGTATTCGGCCAGTCTGCCGCGCTACCGGTACGTGATTCCGTCCGTGCAGATCGGACTCGACCTGGACCGCCCGGATTTGGACCATCGCATCGATTTGCGCACCAAGCAGATGTATGACGATGGGTTCATCGAAGAAGTCGAACGGTTGCGCCCGCATCTGGGTGCCACCGCCGTACGTGCGCTCGGCTATCAGCAGATCATCGACCTGCTGGACGGCATCTGGGATGTGAACGACGCCTTCGCGGACATCGCACAGAAAACCAAGCGACTCGCCCGCAAACAGATGGGATGGTTCGGCCGTGACCCGCGCATCCACTGGCTGCAGGCCCTGAACCCGAAACTGGTCGACAACGCGATGGCCATTATCGCGCACGCCGACGCCGGCGACTACGACCCGATCGACGCCCGAGCCGACGAATACACCCAGCATCATCTGGGGGATATCACGGCGTAGGAATCAGCCAAAGGCCGATGCAATCACCCGCAATCAGTGTGCAGGCCCCTGATTCCAGCCGGCGATCAAGAACACGCGCGTCGGATTCGCCGGGCGTAGTATCGCGTCGAACATCGTCTCCAGTGCAGACGTGTCGCCCCGATATGCCGAGTGCTTGGCGGAGCGATACTCTTCGCGCGTCACTGAGCCCCAGTCGAGATCCCAGCCGGCGTCATGCGCCAAGCGTGAACCGAATATACGCAGCACCATCGCATTGCCGCCACGGAACGGATGCAGATAACCGAGCTCATCATAAATAGAAGCAAATGCGTGAACGAACACGTCGCGATCCAACGCATGCAGGTTGCGCTTGTCCGCCAACTCCATCGCGATGTTGTGCGCGCCGGTCTCAATGAGCCCAGCCGGGAAGAACGCCTCAGGATTCGCGGCCCGAGCCCGGTCGTTCGTCACCTCACGTGTGGTGTTTGAGGTACGCAACTTGCCCGCATCCTCAAACACGCCTTCGAACAGCCCCTTATGAATGGCGGTCAGCTCATCCAAGTCGCCAGACGGATTCCATCGACGTTCCGCCAACAACACGGTACGTGCGAACACCGCATCCGCCCGATCCGTGGCATGATCATCCAGACTGCCGGCAGCCAGACGATCCTTTCCGGCAGGGCCGGCGGCGGCGCGCAGACGCATGGCGGTCTGTTCGTCCGCCACGTCGATGAGATGGGTCACGGGCTTCAAGCCGCGTTCGTAGGCAGCCGCGGCGCGCATCGTTGCCTCGCCCGGCGTCATCGCTTCCAGTGCGCAGTTCTTGAGTGCAAATGCGACTGCGCTCGCACGCTCTGCGGGTGTCATGCAACCCATGATAAGGCATATTCGCGCCCCAGCGGGGAATCGACTCAGACGAACGCGGCGAATCGGCTGTCGGGATTCGTCAATCGACCATATCGTCACGGTGTCGTCACCAACCATGCACCCCCGTACTAGTAGAATCAGACCCGATATGGCACGAACAGCATCCTCCAACAGCACCAAACCCCGTAAATCCAAAGACAACGGGTCTACCCATGATGGCGAAACCAAGGTCCAGCCCGAGCTTGACCTCGAACCTGAGCCGTTGTGGAAGAAGATCCTGCTCGCGATTCCGCGCGCGTTCGGCTCCGGCGTACGCGCCGTCACCGGCGTCGGCGAATACGATCCAGCCTACCGGCGTGACGGTTTGTGCTTCCTGCTGCTCGTGCTCGCCGTACTGTTCTGCGCGTCCGAATGGTTCCGCGTCAGCGGTCCATTCGGCCAGCTGCTTCACGCCATCGCGGCCGGTGTGCTTGGTCTGATGAGCGTCGTGCTGCCGGTGTTGCTCGCCGCCGTGGCCTTCCGACTCATGCGCAATTCCGGTAAAGGGTCCAATAACCCGCGTGTGGTCACCGGTTGGGTGCTGCTCATGTGGTCGATTTGTTCGATCATCGACGTGGCGATCGCCGCCGACCACACCGGATTCGACATCACGATTCTGCAATCCGCCGGCGGCCTGTTCGGCTTCTTCCTCGGCTCACCGCTCGCCTGGGGCCTTTCCAACGTGTTCGCCATCATCATTTTCGTGGTCGTCGGCCTGTTCTCCTTGCTGATGATTACCGGCACCCACGTCACCGATTTGCCGGAGGATGCGCGCAAAATCGCCGCTAAAATCCAACGCAAACCGTATGTGCCGATGGGCCAGGAGACGGATGGGAGCGCCAGCCAGTTCCCCAACGAGGTCCGTGTGGGAGATACCACTCTCGCCTTTGCCGACGGTGTTCCCTCGCATGACGGCGACGATGACGGAAGCGACAACGATCAGGCCGGCGATGCACGGCCCAGCCTGTTCGCACGACTGTTCGGCCGCAAATCCAAGACCGAAGACGACAAAACTCTTGACAAGTATGCTGCCGACGATCCATTCGACCGTGCCGCCAGCCAGCATGGTGCCACCGCCGAAACCCCGGTGGTCGATCCGATGACCGGCGAGATTATCGGTGCGCGAACCATTGCATCGTCTTCGTACGACGGCCGTCCGCACCTATCCAGCCCTGCGCCTGCTGCCGATGCAGATGATGGCGACGCTTCCCGAACCCGCGTCATCACCAGTGGCCAGACCGTCGCCATGCCCGGTGGGGGAGCGGTAGACGACCCGTGGGCACCCAGTGCCGCCCAGGCCGGTACTGTCGCGCTCGCAGGGGCAGCCGGTGCGATGGGAGCGGCCGGAGCCGCCGGTGCCGCGGCTGCGGCAGCCGCGACCGGAGCCTACGCGGGTGCCGATGCGGACGGCAGCGGAGTCGGCCAGGGCGTGCCCAATACGGGCGGCCAGCCGAATGCCACCGCCGGCAACGATACAGACGACGACGCCAATAGGCCGTATCAGTTGCCCGACCTGAACCTGCTGACCAAAGGCCAGCCCCATGCGATGCGCACCCCGGCCAACGATCGCGTGATCCGGGCGCTGACTTCCACCTTCGAACAGTTCAATGTGGATGCCAAAGTCGTCGGCTTCCTGCGTGGCCCCTCGGTCACCCAATATGAGGTCGAGCTTGGCCCCGGCGTCAAGGTGGAGAAAGTCACCAACCTGCAGCGCAACATCGCCTACGCGGTGGCCAGTTCGGATGTGCGTATCCTTTCACCGATTCCCGGCAAGTCCGCCATCGGCATCGAAATCCCGAACGAGGATCGCGAAATCGTGCACTTGGGCGACGTACTGCGCTCCGACAAGGCCGTGGGCGACCCGAACCCGATGCTCTCCGGCATCGGCAAGGACGTCGAAGGCCACTTCGTGACCGCCGACCTGACCAAGATGCCGCACCTGCTGGTGGCCGGTGCCACCGGTTCCGGTAAGTCGAGTTTTATCAACTCGATGCTCACTTCGATCATCATGCGTGCCACGCCCGAACAGGTGCGTCTGATCATGGTGGATCCCAAGCGCGTGGAACTGTCCGCCTACGCAGGCATCCCGCACCTGCTGACCCCGATCATCACCGATCCGAAGAAAGCCGCACAGGCCCTCGAATGGGTGGTCAAAGAGATGGATGCACGCTACTCCGACCTCGAATTCTTCGGATTCCGCCACGTCAAGGACTTCAACGAGGCCGTGCGCGCCGGCAAGGTACATGCGCCCGCCGGCTCCCAGCGCAAGGTGGCCCCCTATCCGTACATCCTCGTGGTGGTCGACGAGATGGCCGACCTTATGATGGTGGCCAAGAACGATGTGGAAAGCTCCATCCAGCGCATCACCCAGCTGGCACGAGCCGCCGGTGTGCATCTGGTGCTCGCCACCCAGCGTCCGTCCGTGGACGTGGTCACCGGTCTGATCAAGGCCAACATTCCATCCCGACTGGCGTTCGCCACCTCGTCCGCCACCGATTCGCGAGTCATTCTTGACACGGTCGGTGCCGAGACCCTGATTGGTCAGGGCGATGCGTTGTTCCTGCCGATGGGTTCCGCCAAGCCGATTCGTGTGCAGGGCTCGTGGGTGTCCGAATCCGAGATTCGCAAGGCCGTGGAGTTCGTGCGCACCCAGCGCAAGCCGAAATACCGCGAAGACATCGAACAGATGGCCAAGGAAGCCGAAAAGAAAGACAGCATGGAGCCCGACGAGGAGATCGGCGACGACATGGACGTGCTGCTGCAGGCCGCCGAACTCGTGGTCACCAGCCAATTCGGCTCCACCTCGATGCTGCAGCGCAAGCTCAGGGTCGGCTTCGCCAAGGCCGGCCGACTCATGGACCTGCTCGAATCGCGTGGCGTGGTCGGGCCGTCCGAAGGCTCGAAGGCCCGCGAAGTGCTCGTCCAGCCGCAGGACCTGCCGCAGGTGCTCGCCTTCATCCGAGGCGAAACCAGCTCGCTCGAAGCCACCGCCCCGCAACAGCCCGAACTCGGCGAATAATTCACCCATCGACCTTCCTCTGATGAGGGAGGTGCCCCGAAGGGGCGGAGAGAGAAGCGCGGCCACGCGGCCATCAGCACGCAACCTGATTCCCGAATAATGGCAGTCAATATCCAGCCAATACTCACTCAAGGTAGAAGTGTGGGGGTAACGTGAACACTATGGATGAGAACACAATGGACAAGCAGTCATCGCCCAAATCATCGCTGTTCGACGGATGGAACGCGCCGCCGAACCTGGTCACCTACTCGCGCATCGTACTCGTGGTGTTTTTCCTGACACTCGACATTCTCGCCGGTGCCTGGGGTGAGAACAACCTGACCATGCGCTGGGTCGCCGCGGTGCTGTTCATCATCGCCGCGTCCACCGATAAAATCGACGGTTGGATGGCCCGCAAATACAATCAGGTCACCGAAATGGGCAAGCTCATGGATCCGATCGCGGATAAGCTGCTTACTTGCGGCGCAATGATTGTATGCTCCGCGTTCGGCGAGCTCGGCTGGTGGGTAACCATCCTGTTCCTGATTCGCGAAATTGGTATCACCGTTATGCGTTTCTTCGTCATGGAGCGTCCGGGCGGCAAAGTCATCGCCGCCGCATGGCCCGGCAAGCTCAAGACCGTATTCCAGTGCGTGGGTCTGTCCATGCTGCTGCTGCCGTTCTGGTCTCTGGGTAACGGACAAGCCACGCCGTTCTGGATGACCGCTTACTACTTCCTGACCTACGCCATCATCTACGTGGCATTGGTCTTGTGCCTCTACTCGGGTGCCGTGTACCTGTACAACACGTTCGTCGCCCCGAAGCGGAAGTGACGGATATTCCAATGCGGGAATTGTGCGACAGTCTCGCGGCCGGCATCCTCAAGATTTGCGAGGCGAACAATACGAAAATCGCCTGCGCTGAATCCCTGACCGGTGGCCTGCTTGCCGATGCGTTCGTGCGTATTCCCGGCGCCTCCAACGTGTTGTTGGGCTCCGCTGTCACCTACGACATCAATGCCAAGGCCTCGATCCTGCACGTGGACAAGGCCCTATTGGATCGAGAAGGTGCCGTACACCCCGAAGTCGCCCGGCAGATGGCCATCGGTACCGCTCGCCTATACAGCCAGCCGGAATACGGCGACCGAATCATCGGCCTTTCCACCACCGGCGTGGCCGGCCCCGGTCCGGACGGTGACAAGCCGGCCGGACTGGTGTATGTGGGCCTGCGCATCCCCGCAAGCCTCACCGCGGACCATGCCGAAGTGCTCAAAGCCGTCGAACTCCATCTTGATGGCATGCGCGAAGAGGTTCGTCGCCTCACCGTATTCCACGTTCTGCAAAACTTGAGTCTATTCACAGCACACGCTTCACGCGGGTTTTGACGAGTGGTGAGAATCGTTGGAATGGTGCGGAAAACGTAGGTGGCAGTAGGCCTCATACGGGTTTCATTGCGTGGTGCTGAGTTGCGGGAATACCCGCGTTATGCCGCGTTTTACACCCAGATAGAGTGGACTATAGAGTGGACTCCCAACAGGGAGGGAACCCAATGGCCGCAACGAAAAGACGCCGCACCAAGGGCGCGGGAGGAGTGTTCAGGGACAAGGCCGGCAAATGGCATTTCCGCACTGAGATCACGGCCGACCCCGGCACCGGGCGCCGCCGCATCATCGAGACCACGGGACTGGTCAAATCCGACGCCCGCCAACGCCACGAGAACAAGCTCAGGGAATACGAGCGCACGGGCATCATCCATTCCAATCAGTCGCCCTACCTGCGCGACTACATCATCCGATGGTGCGGGCAGCGCCGCCGCGACCTGAAACCCAACACCTGGTACAACCTCGACAAGCGGTGCAACATCATCGCCAATATTATCGGGGGAGTGCGGCTCGCCGAGCTCACGCCCGCGCACGTGCGCCTCATGATGGACAGGCTCGGCCGAACCCGCGCGCCGCGAACCGTGCGCGAATACCACGGGATACTCAAACAGGCGCTCGACGACGCCGAACTCGAGGAGCTCATCGACCGCAACCCCTGTCGCAGGGTCAGGCCGCCACGCTACGAGGAGACCCCGCAGAGGATACTCGACGAATCACAGCCCAAGGAACTGATCGCCGCCGCCGTCAAGGCACCCATGGCCGGAGGCAGGCGAGGCCCGCACGACTCCCCGGAGGACACCGAGATGTGGGCCATCCTGTTCGAACTCGCGTTCGCCACCGGCATGAGGGAAGGCGAACGATACGCGCTCATGCCCTACGAGCTAGAAATACGCGACGGCATACCCGGCATCTTCGTCCAACAGCAGCTCCAGGACTACGTCGGCGGCGCCGACGCGGTGATACCCAAATGGCACAACGCCGTCCACGTGGTCGGCGGACTCTGGCTCGTACCACCAAAATCCAAGAAAGGCGTACGCTTCGTGCCCATCACATGGAACCTGTGGAACCGGCTGTGGAACCGCATCATCATGTTCGGCATGCACCCCCACCAGTTCATCTTCAACAACCTCCTCGGCCGACCCATACGACAGGAACAGGAAAACCGACGCTGGAGAAACGCCCTCCAAGCAGCCGGCCTCCCATACGTCAAAATCCACTCCGCCCGCCACTGGACAGCCACCAGAGTCGCCGAATCAGGAGCCAGCGAAGACGAACGCATGGCCGTACTCGGCCACACCGACATCCAAATGACCGCCCGATACACCCACTGGGGCACCAAGGCGCTCGCCGACATGATGCGCGAAGCCATACCCAGCCTCACGGATGACAGTGATGACGTGTCATAAAATGCCGTATTCAACACCCGCAGTGCCGCGCTCGTATCATTTTGCGACACGCGCGGGCAATCCAAAAATGGGACGAACTTATGCACATTCCGATAAAAAATGTGCACAAGTTCATCTAATACGTGTAGATTGAACATACAGCATGCAACGGGAAGTCAGGGAAAGAGATTGCATGCTGCGATAGGAGCAACCATCATGGCAGGCGCAATGTCTTTGAATCGCGTCATGGCGCTTATCGGAAAGTCTGTCGTATCCGATTGGCGTCGTGGATTCGCGGCGTATCCATTAGTCGTCGGTATAGAACGGGCTAATAGATATCGGAAGAAACGGTGATATCGCAACACTGAAATGGGAATAAAGAACTCCAGACGCAGAAGCCACGATATCGATGCGGTGCAGCCCGACGAGCCGGACATCTGGGAAGAGGGCAAGTTCACGCCAGACCCGGATTGCGATCGCTCACCCGTCAGATACCGCACCGTCACGGGACCCGATGGTTTGCCGACAAACGCCAGAACCATTTACGTCGATTGGCGCAAAAGCGGTCATATCCATCGATTCTTCCAGTGCATACAAGTCAACTTCGACGAAGAAACTATTGATGATTCTCTTGAGATTATCGAAGATGACGATTCCGTCCCCGATGAGTCCAAGGGGCGCGCTGATATGTGGCAAGCCGCTGAGATCGACTGTTCACACAATATTTGCCACATACATCCCAATGGGCATCATCCGCCAAGCGGATTGCCGGTGGACAAGCAGTTCATCCATCGGCTGGATTCTCTTAAGGATGTGAGGTATGCATGTGCGGTTTCTTCGGTACTGATCAACACGATAGCAATCAACGCAATGAAAACATGTGGAGGTGAATGGGATGAACGAACAATCACCGGAATTGCAGAAGGCGCCGTACAAACACTACGACGAGCTGAATCTATTCGAAACTCGCATTGACATATCCATGTCAATGGGATTGCTCGATGACGTGCTGACCGTTCGTGACGAGCAAGGGAACTGTCCCATCGTCGTCGCATTGGGAGAGGAAAAGCTCTACTTTCTCGTGGAACGAGTCAAAGCGATAGGCGGATGCGCCAATATCCTCATCAAGATGGGGGATCAGGTGACGATGATTGCTTCTGAACATTTCAACGGCGGAACATCCGACGCCGAGGACTTGTCCGATATCTCCGAATGGGAAAACGGCGATACCACCATTGCCATGTTCGTGACATATCTCAGGACCAAACCAAACGGCGTGATAATGCCGCGAAGCCTGCCCAAAGGACCCGAAACAAAAATGCTGTTGGGAGAAAAACCAGTATCAATGGAATCGATCCCGGCACTTGTCTGAATCCCTACAAACCAAACCGCCCCGGCGCTCGCAGAGCGACCGGGGCGGTTTCGTGTTTAGGGCTTGATCCGCCCGACACGGGATTTATTGCTTGGCCGTCTTGACGGTGATGGTGGTGCCGAGCGCGGTGGTCTCCCAGCTCACGCCGTCGGCCTCGCTGTAGGTGAAGTCCTTGGTGGCGTCCTGCGAGGCGAGCAGGGATTGAGCCATGGTTTCGGTGTCGCCCTGGCTGGTCCACTTCCAGTCGCCGGCCTTGGTCGGTGCCTGATAGGTGCCCTTCCAGTAGAGGCTCTTGGTGTCGGTGCCGATCCAGTTGACCTCGATGGTGTCGCCGCTGATGGTGGCTTCCATGTATGAGTTCGGGTCGTTGGAATTGGTCTGCTTCCATATGCCGGTCAGATCGGCCGGCTGGGGTTTGGGCTCTTCCTTATTGGTCTCGGTCTTTGACGTGCCATCGGATTTGGCCGGTGCATCGGCCGTAGTGCTTCCCCTGCAAGCGGACAGACCGGTAAGCAACATCGCCGCAACAAGCAGCGCGATTGCCTTTTTCATGATGGGTCTCCCTTCGTGCCGGACATTGTCGTCCGACATGACTCAATCATATGGCGAAACACAAGAACCAAGGACTCATCCCGGTGCTCGCGGTGAGTCGTCGGGATGAGTCCTTATATGGCTCGGAAGCTACGCGGCGAGTTCCACGGGAGCCCGCTCTTCCAATTTGGAGTAGGGGATGACGGTCACACCGTAGTTGCGGAACGCGGTGAGCGCGCCGCGCTGCAACGGCGTCTGCCGGTCGTCGCCGATGACTATCAGCCGGGAATCCCTGCGCTTGGGATCCTTCTTCGTGTCATCCCAACCGAACATGATGTCCTTCACGGCGTCCTTGTCGAATCGGTTCGGAGCCTGGCAGAACCGGGTCGGATGGTTGGCGCTGCGCTGGAACAGGAAGTCGAAGCTGTGTTCGTAGCTGGATACGCCGCGAATGCCCACGTTCGGAGTGTAGAACACCTGGCATGAGTCGAGCTTCAACGCCACATCATCGGCGAAATAGGACAGCACCCTCTTCTGCGAGGTCTCCAGCATGGAGCCGATATCGGTCAACGCCTGCACGAAACGGTTCATCGCGTCCGGACGGCTTCCTTCGGTCTCCAGGGTGATCTGCCCGTCATCGCCGACCATGGCGCCGAAACGCAGGGCGAGACGATTGATGCGCTCGCGTCTCGATTCGGTGATGGTGACGCCGTTGAGGTCGAAGGACGCCATCGTGTACCCGTCGTCGGTGAACGAGGTGACTCCGTCGGTGGTGCGGACGTAGAAGCAAAGGTCGTCGTTGGAGCGGTCGAGGAACGGCAAAGTGACCTCGCGCCATTCGCCGACGTTGCGCACGGATGATTCGCGTTTGAGCCATTCGCCGTATTCCGCGATGAGCTCGTCGGTGGCGGTGGTCTCGTTCATATCAGTTTCTCCTGGAAGTCCGGTCTGCGGATGACGTTGAATCTGTCCAACAGCCTTATTGTATCGTTCACGAAGTCCGGTGATTCGATGTCCGCAGTCTGGGCGTTCCAGTCGTCCTCGCCTTCCTTGTAGATGTGCCAGTGGGTTCCGCTGATTCTCTCGCCGTCGGGGTTCGTGTGGGTCGAGCCGTTCACGCATAGCCGCAGCAGGGGCACGCCGAGCCGTGTGATTCGAGCGGACATGGAGTGGCGGTCGGCGTTGATCGCGCCCTTGAACACGGCTATGGTGAACTTCTCCCCGTCGTCGCCGAGCACGTGGAATTCGGCGTTGCGTTCTCCCGCCGCGGGCATGACGAACAGCTTCTCCACCGAGTTCTTCACCTCGGCGACGAGACGTTCCGCCTCGTCCTGCGAAAGCGTGTAGATCGGTTTGCGGTTCTTCCTCGACATTTCCCTTTTCCTATCTGAACGCGGTCGAATGAATCACTCGACGTTAACCTTGTCCTCGGCCTTGATACGGTCGGCCCAAGCGTCGATATCGATGTCCTCATGACCGGCTTCCGGGGATTGTCCATCAACAACAAAGCGCTCGCCGGCGGATTTCTTTGTCGTTGCGGTTTGTTGTTCGAGTTCCATGTGTCTTGCCTCGGTGATGATCTCACGCAGGGTTTGCACCGGGTCGGCGTTGCAGACCTCGCAAATCAGCAAAAACTCTGACAGGCGCACCGGAGATTTCTCTCCATTGTGGATATATCCAATCCGGACATGGCTTACTACTCCGCCCATGCGTTCGGCAATTACCCTATATGCCAAAGCGGAATCATCGATGATTTTCGCCATCGCATTCTTTGCGGCGTAATCCGCTGCTGTCCATTCGATTTTTGCTGCCATGGCTCAAACATACGTGTAAGCATGTGGAAACACGCCGCACTTGCTCAAATTGTAAGCGTTAGCTAACATGAGTTCCGTAATCACGAGCTTACAGCGGAGGTGGTTGAGATGGCCCAGATTGATTACAGGGAGCTTCCGGTCAGGGAGCTGTATCTCTACATGAATCTCGTGACGGGTTTCTGCTCCGATATGCGTCGCCTGTTGCGCGAGGGGAAGCTGACCGCCGATGCGATTGACAAGTACGAGATGACGGCGGTCAACAACCTGATTGCCGAGGTCAACTACCGATCGCAGGCAGCACCTGAGCGACGGTCAGACCGTACACCGCAGCATTCACCCCGACCTGAGCGATAAGAGGAACCATGAACTGCTCATTGAACTTTTCCCACACGGGATGCTTCTTCGTTTTTGTTTCGGCCACTCGTAATGCGTTGCACAGTCGGTCGAACGCCACCGACAGCTTGAAGTCGCCGGTCAGCTCGTATTCGTCCAACGCTTCGCGGGCTTCGCGAATCAACCGGGACAAGTACGCCAGCAAGTCGGAGGGCAGACTGTCATCCGCACGGACGCATTTGACGGCTTCCTCGATCATGTTCCTCATCTTTTGCCGGGCATCCTCGGAGTACGAGACGGTGGAAGCCGATAGTTTTTCGGCTACGGATTGCAGTCCCATGAGATCGCCGTCGGTAAGTTTCTCCTGCGTTTTCGTATGGGTGAACATCGACATGTCCCACTGCAGTTCATCAATGTCCATGAACGTGTTTAATGCCGATTTCTTCCACCGTTCAAGGCATGACCTCATCAGATGCACATCCACACCCATGGACTCCCATGAGTCAATCGCTGACTCGACTTCGCTGAGGGCTTGCACGACATCAGGAAACCGATACCCCTGCCTGTCGGCTTCGTCAGTCGTCCCGGCCTCGAAAAAGCCAATCAGATACTCAGCTGCATTCACCGTAACCACCAATCAGTCAAAGGAACTAGCACATGTCTAACCTACCAGCAGTTGAAGCCACGAAACGTGCCGTGCACGACACCCGCACCCGCGTGCTCCTGTCCAAAACCAAAATGACCAGCATCGCCGAGGCCTGCGGCCGCAACCGCATGACCGTCGCCAAATGGCTCGACGGCGACGACATCAGCCTCGCCGCATACATCGCTGCACAACAACTCTCAGGCGGCGACCCACTCGAAACACTCGCCAACGCGCTCAACGCCGACAACACCGATCCCGTGCTCGCCGCCGAGAACATCATCCCGGCGCTCGCCGAAGGAGGTGCGAAATGAGTGGATATAAGGCAACCCCTGCGGTGCAAGCGCAGGGGTGTGGTCACGGCCCGTTCTCAGATCTGTTCGAAGCTGATGGGGCATCCGGGCGTCCAGTACGCAGTTACGTCGTTCCCGGAATCCGCGAGCTTGCCGCTGAAGACGACCCCTCCTTGCGTCCTGGTCGACGTGGTGAGCTTCTGGGAGATCGCCTGCGTTTCGGCGTCGTCGAACGGTCCGATCAGCTCGTCGTTAAAACGGATATTCCATTGCGCCATGTAATCACCTCCCTTCTTTGCGTGGGTGCCCTCATTGTCTCGCTCGAACTCGCCGGCAAGGAGGTGAAGTGATGGGAACCGTCAGCACCCGCATTGAAGAAGGGGACGGTTTCAAAGTCCTGAGATATGGGCTCGGGAGCATCGTTCTCATCATCGGTTATCCCCAGTCGGAAAGCGACCTGATTGCCGCGCGAGATGCCATCGCCAAACAGTTCGATTACGAAATCAGCATGAACGGGCGACGGCACGGCGGACATCGTTCCGTCCGCGCCGCCGCCATGCCGGAGTCAGTCGTCAATCTCAACCAGCGACCACCACAGGGCGGCACGCGGATTGAGATAGATAAGAGACCCCTCGGGGACACCGAGAGCCCGACCCCGGACCGAGACCACGCCACCCGACGTGGCGGCGCTCTCCAATTCATCGAGAATCTTCGACGGATACTCTTCTCCCGCTAAATCGACAAACCGTCGCTTATCGGCGGTCGTCTCAAACACGAGTCGATACGTCATTATTCTTCACCTCCTCTCATAGCTGGTAGTTACGCGATATCCAGCTTAGGGGAGGTGAACCAACACATAAATCAAGGAAAGGAAGTCCGGGATGCCCATAACAGCTGAAGGAGTGCGCACCGACGGCAATCCGGTGCCGTTGTGGGAGCGCGAGACGTTGACGCTGCCGCAGGCCGCGCAGGTGTTCAACATCGACTACGACGGCCTGCTGGTCGCGGTGAACCAGCGTGACGTCGATGTGTTCCGCCCGTTGAACAAGCGGGGGGAGCCCGGTCGCAGGCATGTGCGCAAGGAAGAGATGCGCCGTTACATCAAAACATTGGAGGAATAGATGGACTCCCATGATTACGGGCATCACGCCTCCGGATACAGGAAGGCCGATGGCGGCCCGTCGAAACGGTTCATGCGTCACCTGACGGTGCTGGCGGTCGTCCTCGTGGCCTGTCTGGTGTGGGTGATGACGCACGAGGCATGCCGCTACCCGTTGGGAAACGGCATCTGTTCGCTGGTCGCTTTCATTGGCGTGCCCATTCGCCTGATCTGCCTGCTCGAGGCCGAGGCGGGCGTCGAATAAGGACTTGCCGGGGTTCCTATTCTTTCCTTCCCCGGCAATCGACAAGGACAGTCGCTAACACCATCGCGTCGTACTCGGAGCAGCGGGTGCGGCGCATGTGGGGCCGGCAGGTTCGCCCCCGCTGGAGATCACGCGGTGTCATGTACGCGGGGCAAACAGCGGGATGCCGTTCGATTCGGCTCGGTCCACGAAATCATTTCAACCATCGAGGAGAGGGGGTGTGATGACGCAATCCGATTACGACCATCGCGAGGAAGGCGAAAGCCTGTTCGAATGGCCGTTGGACAGTGCGGGGATGCGCATGGGTGCCGGCGAGCTATTGGACAGCCTGCTCGCCACCATCCAGCATCTCAACCGCACGGACGCATGGCCGCTGACCATACTGCCGCCCCGGTTCGGCGATGTGCTGGTCGACCGGGAACGCCGCCAGATCTCGGCGGTCTGCCTGTGGAAACGCAAACCAGTCAAAACCCATAAGGAGGGATAGATGTGCGAGAAACCCGAAACCGAAACCGTGACGCCGCGGGTGGCCTTCGCCACCATATTGCAGTCGCTGGTGGCCGATTCGCCGAACAAGCCAACGCTGCCCGTGATGCTGTCCATGCTTGACCAAGCGATGGATCATACCGGGCTGCGACTGGAGCGCGATGCCACGCCGACGGACTATGAGGACGATGTGGCGGAAGCGCGCCGCGGCCTCTCGCGCAAGGCGTATGACGTGGCGAGCCTGCTGGCCGACGGCGCGGCCGGTGACGGCGACTGGGAACTGTTCGACCTGGCCGACGAGGCACGTTCCGCCGCCGTTGCCCTGCTGCGCGCGTTGGACGGTGATGCGTGATGGCCGGGGAGAGCGCTCTCACGATCATCGGCAACCTGACCGCCGACCCGGAGCTGCGCACCACGGGCGGCGGCGCGACCGTGGCGAGCTTCACGATCGCTTCGACCCCGCGCAACTGGAACCGGCAGACCAACCAGTTCGAGGACGGGCAGGCATTATTCATGCGCTGCTCCGCGTGGGGCGACATGGCCGGCCATTGCGTCCAGTCCCTGAAGAAGGGCATGCGAGTGATCGCCCAGGGCCGACTGAGACAGCACTCGTACCAGGCGCAGGACGGCTCCCAGCGCACGGTCATCGACATGACCGTCGACGAGATAGGCCCCTCATTGAGGTATGCGACCGCCGCTGTCAACCGTGTCCAATCCGGTCGCGGCTATTCCGGTGGCTCGACCTATGGGGATCCGGCCAAACCCGCCAACCAGCAACAAGGCTGGCAGAACGGTTCCCCGGCCCAGAACCCCGGCATGCCGGAAGGTGACCCGTGGGCTCAGCCGGCACCCGCCTCTCCTGGCGCCACGTTCGGCGCTTCCAACGATTTTTCATCAGACAGCCAAGACCCCGAATTCTAAGGAGATTCAATGTCACGAAAGAAAAAGACCGATGGCGTGCAGGACGCGCTGATACCCGACGAGATCACGCCGCTCATGCTGCTCGCCCTGACAGCCAAGGCATCACGCATGAAGGACGCCGCGGCCGCGTTCCGCATCGCGGCCAGCAAGATGCTCGACCTGGCCACCAAGGATGAATACATCGAAAAATACAAGAACATCGACCCCATCACCGACGCCTTGTACGACGCCTGCGACCTCTCGCAGCACATCTTCGACGCCGCCAACGCGGTCAACGACCTCATCAACTATCCGGTCGAGGCCCGCGAGCGCGTGGTGAAGGCGGATATCGAGCGCAGTTTGTTGGATCCGTGGCGTGATTTGCCCACTTCGGGTGGGGATGTGGATCCGGATACCGGTGAAATCAAGGAGGACTGAATCATGAGCAAACGCAAGCACGGACGCCAGCAACTGGAGCATGAGCGCCAACGCCGGCGCAGGAAGCGCATGCCGCACCTGCCCGTACACCAGAATCTATCGATCAAGGAGCAGTGACCCGATTCAGTGGCTATCAACATCATCGATATCAACGTAAAGAGCCTCATCCCGAACCCGAACAACCCCCGCAAAGACGTGGGCGATGTCACCGAACTCGCCGACAGCATCAAGGAGCAGGGCCTGCAGCAGGCGCTTGTGGTAACCCCCGACCATGAGGAGCACGGCGAGCGCCTGTTTCGTGTGGTGATTGGTCATCGTCGTTTGGCGGCGTGCAAGCTGGCTGGCATTGAGCGGGTGCCGTGTGTTGTGCGTGAGTTGGATGCGAAGACCGAGCGTGAGCTGATGCTGGTGGAGAACTGCCAGCGTTCCGATTTGACGCCGTTGGAGGAGGCTGACGGGTATCAGGGTTTGCTTGACCTGGGTGCCGGTGTGGGGGAGCTTGCGGCGAAGACGGGCCGTTCGGAGTCGTTCGTGCGTGGCCGGTTGCGGATCGCGCGTATCCCCGCCGATGTGCGTTCCGGGTCGGAGGCGTTCGCTCAGTTGTCGCTTTCCCAGTTGGGTGATCTTGCGGAGTTCGAGGCTTATCCCGACATGATGGCTGAGTTGGCTTCGATGGCGGGCGCCAAGAACTGGGATTGGAAGCGTGGCCAGCTGCGGTCGCGGGTTCGCGTCGAGGCGTGGCAGCAGAGCATGAGAACAGCGCTTGAAGCTCTGGGCCTGACTGTGGATGTCTCGGCTTCGACGTGGACGACGCCGGAGGGCTACCGGTTCTACGACGTGTGGAGCGGCGAGCCCGACGAGTTCGAGAAATGGTATGGGCAGTGGCGCGAGAAGAACCCGTACGGTGAGCCGGTGATCCGATTCTCCGAGCGCACCGTATTGTGCTTCCCGCAGATGTCGCCTGAGGAGATCGCCGAACGTGACGCCAAGAGCGAGCGGAGGGAACGGGAGAAGGCGGCATTCCAGGAGGCGCTGGCCGCCCGCAAGGAATTCGACAGGCTGGCGTACACGCTGCGCACGGACTGGATCAGGAAGCACGCCACCGGGTTCAACGGCGGCCAGTTGCGCAAGGCCACCACGCGTCTGAGCCTGCTCGCGCTGACCGGCACCGAACTCTGCCACGGACTGATCAGCGGCGCCTCATGGAACAACATCGACAACGTGCTCGCCGCATACAACCTGCTCGCCGCCACGCCGCTGCCATACGACGACACGAGCGATAGGGGGCTGTGGCTCGAACAGAACCTCACGGAACTGCATCGCCGCCAGCACGTCGAGGGAGCCGCGAACAGGGGAGCTCCTGCTCATCCTGTGCGCCCAGATCGAAGCACTCATCAAACCCGGCACATGGGCCGACAAGGACGACATCGATCTCGCGCAAACCTACTACCACACGCTCGCAGACCTCGGATACCCCACAAGCGACGAGGAAAACAAGGCACTCAACGGGTGTTTTCTGCCCGAAGACGACGAAGCGGAGTGAACCATGACATGGACCCAGATAGACGACGGGTTGAACTTCAGCCCGCAGACCATGCCCGGCACGGTATCAAACGCCGCGTTGGGCCTGTGGGTCAGACTCTGCGTGCACACCGCGTACCAGCTGCGATTTCCAGCATTCGACGGCGCATTCGACCTCACGGTCGTGCGCTCGCTGAAAGGCAACGCACGGCAGGTGGCGGAGCTGGAGGCCGCGGGAATGCTCGAACCGGCGCTCGCCGCCGGCCGGTGGATGGTGGTCGAGGCCGACACCCTGATGAAATTCGGCGGCACTTCCGGCAGCGAACTCAAGGAGAAAAGAGCCAAGGCCGGGCATGCCGGCGGCGTCGCTTCGGGCGAGTCTCGGCGAAGCAAACGCGAAGCAAATGCTTCGAAGCAAAACGAAGCAAGTGCTTCAAGCAAACCGCGAAGCAAAACCGAAGCAAACCATGAAGCAAACGGTGAAGCAAAACGAAGCACTTGCTTCGAAGCAAACGAAGCAACCGGTCCTAACCTAACCATACCTAGCCTTACCTCCCCTGTAGCCCCCTCCGCACCGAACGCCGAGCCGAGCCAAGCCGTGGCCGAATCCGGCCACGCCAGGCCGGTGCCGAGCCTCGCCGAAGCCGAGGCCTTGGCCGAGGCCGACCCGTTCGCGTTCGCCTGGGACCGGTACCCGAGCCATACCGGCAGCCGCGACCAAGCCCAAAACCTGTGGCAGGCTGTCACCAGCGGCAGCGACCCGACCATGCCCCAGGCCGAGCCGAGCCAGCTGCTCGGCGCCGTCATCCGCTACGCCCAGACCGTGCGCCAGGACGGCGACCGGTTCGTGCCGTCGATGCGCAAATGGCTCGAAAACCGGCAATACACGCAATGGCTCCAAAGCGTGCCGAAACGCACCGAATGGGGCGGCGTCACCCGCCAATGGCTCCAAACCCACGCCATCAGCCAAGTCCCCGAAGGCTCGTGGACGGACAGCGTCGAACAGACGTTCTGGGCCCACGTCAAAACCGGCGAAGAGCCGGAGACCGTGGCGCAACGGCTCGTGACGGAAATCAACGAAAGGCATCAAGCATGAGCGACCAACCCACAGCTGCGACCCTGCGCCTCGTGGAAGGCCGTGAAAACAACCGGTGCATCGTCTGCGACCGATACCTACGCGGCGGCGAATGGCCCGGCAGCAGCCACCACCACCGGAAACGCCGCAGCCAGACATACGGCGACCCCGAACGGCACAGCCCCTCGAACGTCATCGACGTGTGCGGCACGGACAACAGCACCGGATGCCACGGATGGGTCCACCAGCACCCCGAACAGGCCCGAGCATTGGGCTACCTGCTCAAAAGCTACGACCCCGAGCCAAGCCAAGTGCCCGTGTACAGCTGCCGGCGCGGCTGGATACTGCTCGACACCGACGGCCAATGGCACTCATGCCCGCCGCCCGAGGGAATGCCCAACCACCCGCAAACCAACCGATAAATCAGCAGAAAGGAACACTCATGATCAACGCCTACGCGGTCACCGTGCCCGGCGAACTCGACAACGTGGACTTCACCCGAGAGGACGGCACCAGCGTGACCATGCTCATCCCGCCCGACATACCGGTGAGCACCAGGACAATCATCATCCCGCAGGGCTTCACCCGCGAGGAAACCCGAACCATCCAGGGAGCCATCGTTCAGGCGCTCGCCGGAAAGGAGAAGACGCTATGATCCCCGAGAAACCCGAAGCCCTGCTATGGATGGACGTGGAGACCACCGGCCTCGATGCGAACATGTGTTCGATACTGGAGATCGGGTTGCGCTGCACCAGCCTGGACGCCATGCACGAATACGGGCGGTTCGAGGCCGTGGTGCACATCGGCCGGGAGACCCTGCTGACCGTGCAGCCCTCCGCCCTGGAACTGCATCTGAACAACGGTCTGCTCGCCCAATGCGAATCCTGCGACCCGCTGGCCAACTCACCCAGGGTCATCGCCGAGCAGGCCCTGCGGTTCATCCAAGGCATGGCCACCACGTACGTCCTGCACCCGGCCGGCACGAACATCAGCCGTTTCGACCTGCCCCATGGTCGAACGCTTCTGCATGACGGGCTTCGGAGAACTGCTGCACTACCGCATGCTGGACGTCACCGCACTGCGCCTCGCAGCCAAAGCCTGCGGCCAAGACCCATACCAGCACCGCATGAAACCCACGCACCGCGTCCACGACTGCCTCGACAGGGACATCGCGGAATACCGCCACTACCTCACCCTCATGACGGGGCCGGCGCTCGCAGAAAAGGAGGACCGGCCATGAAGCCACGTTGCATCCTGTGCCGCAAGCCCGTGCCCGACAACCACACCCGATGCGTCAAACACTGGCTCAACAACCAGGACCAATGGATGGAGGACGACCAACCGGCACACGAGCACTGCACCCCACGAAGGAGACCCGCATGAGCCACACGGCACGAATCTGGACACAAGACCAACTCACCGAAGCATTGGCGAGCGCCTGCGTGCTGGAAGGCGTGAGCATCCTGCACCTCGGCCAATACTCCGATACGGCCATCCGGAACCTCAAGGCGGTGGCCAGAACCATGTACGAGACCAGCGGCATGCCGACCATCGTGGAGGACGACGATGAGTGACCTCACCCAACAGGCCCTCGCGGCGCTCGCCGACGCGGGGCTGGGCAACGAGTCAGCCGCCGAAGCGTTCGTCGTCGGCTACCAGGCCGGCTGGGACAAGGCGTTCAACCTGGCCATCCGCATCGAAAACGAACTCAACGCGGACGAGCCCACAGACGAGGAGATCGAGACCTGCGCCCGAGGGTTCTTCGAGGGCACACCCGGCCCCACCAACTGGGACGCCGTCAGCGAAGTCTCCAAACAGGCATGGCTGCACGCGGCCAAAAAGGCGCTCGCAGCCGTCAACGCCATGAAAACGAAGGAACAACAATGAACGAGAACACAACCCTCACCGACATCATCGACGCGGCGCTCGCCGCCGGATGCCAGATCAGCGTGACCGTCACACCCAAAGACTTCTACGAACAGGAGACGGAAGAATGAACGTGAGCGAAAGCATCGACTGGCAGCACTCAACACCGAGCGAACTGTTCCTGCACCGGTTCGTCGCCATCACGAAGAGCGGCCAGACACTGGACGGCTACCTTTCCTACTTCCCCCAAAACGGCTGGTGGATCCTCCAGGACGCGGACAACCTCACCACCGTCATCAAACCGGACGCCAACGGCAACCCCACACTCAACATCGAACTCTTCCGCTCCATCAACGTGCTCAAGGAGACAAGATGAAAGAAATTACATTAATCACCACCGATTTTTACATTAGCGTGCTCGGAGGCACGCGATGAAGCGCGGAAGCTGGTCGGTGGAATCCACCATCGGGCTCGTCTTCACCATCGTCATCGCCGTCATCGTCGCGATGGTGCTGGCCGTCATCGGCCTCACCGCCTACGCGGTTACGACCCCGGCACCGGAACAGACCATCATCCAACGGGTCGAAACCACGGGCGACGTGAAACGCCTCTGCATCGAAGCCCGCACCAATAACCGTATCGATGCCATGAGCTGCCAGCTCATCGACCCGCATACGGGAGGTGTGAAGTGAGCGCGACGAACAACCAGCGTGAGCTGATACTCAAATGGCATCGGAGCAAGGCCGCGACACCCGAGTACACGGCGAAGCTCCTCGGACTGCCGCTGAACGAGGTCATGTACATCATCGCCCATCCGGAAACGTCCGCACCCCACAAGGACGATTCCACCCCGGAATTCATCGAACCATTGATTTGATTCAACGCAAATAAACGAATCATTGGAATACCGCCAATCCCATCCAATCTGGACCGGCGGATACGACGACGAGGCAAATAAAACGAAACCCTCCACCAAAGGCGGAGGGCATGTCAGCAAGCAACCAGTTTAGCCGATGTGGAGGGGGTTCGTGAACTGCCAGAACTGCAACACCATAATCGAAAACGGGTACGCGCTGTGCACGGCGTGCGAGCTGCGCTTCGCCGGCACGCTGCTGCAATTGGCGCGTGACGTCACGCCATTGCATGACAGCCTCGACGCCACATTGCATCCGGGCGGGCATGCGCCCGTGCGCATCCAGACGGCCACGCCGCCCACGCCTATCAGGCTGGACGTGCTCGACCTCATCGACATGCTCGACAGCACCGCACGCGAACTCTGGCGTTGCCTCGACGGCATCGACGCCCTTGACTGGCGCAGGGATCCACGAACGGAAGACCTGAAGGCCACGCTCATCAAATGCGCCGGCCACCCCAAGCTCGCCACGTTCGGCGACGCCGACCTCTACATGCACGTCATCGACGGCATCGCCCGCAAAGTCGATGCCGCGTTGGACCCGCCCGAACAACGCCGCCGCGAGATCGGCACCTGCGAACTGTGCGGGACCATGCTCGCCGCAGGCGCGGCAGACCAGTGGGTCACGTGTCCCGTGTGCGGGAGGGAACAGCGAGCGCAGACCGTCAAACTCAGGCGACTCAAGACACTGTGCTGGGATGACAGCCGGCGTGGCTCTGCGGCCGAGATAGCCAAAGCGTTCACGGTTGCGGGGATCACGCTCAAACGCAACACCGTCAACGTGTGGCGTAGGCGCGGCAAGCTCGATGTCACGCTGGAGGGCATCACCTACAGCAGCGTCTACAGGCTCGCCATCAGCGGCGAACCCGTGGACGAGCCGCCGAGTGACAAGGCCAGACCGTCCGAAGGACTTGACAAATGAACGACTGTCACCGATGATTGCAGTGGCAGAAGTGTCGAAAAACCCAGCTCACGTGGCTGGGTTTTCGCGTATCTGACCGCATTGCATGGGGCGAGAGTACTCCGCCGGCACGTCCAAAGCGCCGGTGATGTTCGCCCCGCCACTCTTTTCATTTGATTGTGAGGCGATGACGCCATGACAATGCCAGGCATGCCGACCATCAGCCTGCAGATCACGTGCAGGGGGAATACCATCGCCGACATCGACGCCCTCCCGGTGCCCGTGAGCGTCACCCCGGCCGGGCATATTGTGGTCGACCCCCTCGAACCCATCGTGCGCCGGGCCGTGCAGGCGTTCGCGGACGCATGGCAGCGATCGTGCGACAAGGCCGGGTTATGAGCGGACGGCGCGGCAACCGGCGCCATGCCAACGGCTGGCGACGCCAGCAGGTCGTGGCCCGCGTGCTGGCGGCCTACGACACGTGCCACCTGTGCGGCAGGCCCGTGGACAAATCATTGCCGCCGGGATTGCCGGGCTCGCCCGAGGTGGACGAGATCATACCCGTCAGCAAGGGCGGCTCGCCCTACCTGTTCTCCAACTGCCGGCTCGCGCACCGCTGGTGCAACCGCATCCGCTCCAACCACAGCGTCGAATGGGCGCGCGAACACATCAAACAAACATTCGAACAGGGGCACACGGCCGACCTGAGAGCCACCTCGATGCCGTTGACCACGAGCGGCGACTGGTGACGTGGGGAGGAGACCCCGTCCGCCCCGGTCGAAGCCCCCTCGGGCGCAGGGCCGATATCTCCCCGGCATGTCAAAACGTAACGCCTTGGACGGCCGTTACGTTATCCCGTTACGTTTTTTTGGAGGTGAGCGCGGTGATCTGCGAGGAATGCGGCCAGCCGTTCACCCCGTCCGGCCGTGGAAAGAAAGCGAAATACTGTTCGGCCAAATGCAAGCAGCGCGCCTACCGCAAGGCCAAGCGCATGAGCCGCGTCACCACCCCTCCCGCCCCGGCCGGTGACGCGGAACATGAGCCAGAGGCGATGGACGCCCTCACCGCCGCCGATTTCGAGGCGATGATGAACGACGGGCCCGAGGACTACGTGAGCGTGCTCAAACGCACGCAGGCCCGGCTCAAGGAAGCCATGTTCAGCGCCGGCACCCCGCCGGGCAGCCTGACCGGCATCAGCAAGCAGCTGCTCGCCCTGACCCGCGAAATCGAACGGCTCGAAGGCAACCCCGCACAAGGCATGACGACGCAAGAAGATCCGGAGGACGACGACGATGACGGAGAATTCCGACCCGAAGCTATCTGAGGTCGCACGCCACATCGTCATGCCCTCCGGCATCGTCACCAGCATGTTCCCCAAGGTCAACAAGCGCGCCAAAGCATGCGGCATCCGCTACGACCGCTGGCAGCAGGGACTGCTGACGCTCATCCTCGGCCGAAGAGCAGACGGCACGTTCGCCGCCTCCGTCGGCGGCGTGGTGTTGAGCATCTGCCGCCAGACCGGCAAGACCTTCACCGTCTCCAGCCTCGTGGTCATCCTGTGCACGCTCATCCCCGACCTGACCGTCATCTGGACCGCGCACCACAACCGCACCAACAGCAACACGTTCGACCACGTGCGCACCCTGGTACGCAACCCCGCGCTCATCGGATACCTCGACCACTCCGGCCGCACCGACGGCGTGCGCGGCGGCAACGGCATGCAGGAAATCACCTTCGCCAACGGCAGCAAGATACTGTTCGGCGCACGAGCCCAGGGCTTCGCCCGAGGCAACGACGCCGTAGACATCATCGTGTTCGACGAAGCACAGATCCTGACCGAACAGGCCATCAGCGACATGGTGCCCGCCACCAACACCAGCCCCAACGCGCTCGTCCTCTACATCGGCACCCCACCGCGCCCCGCCGACCCCGGCGAAGCGTTCACGGAACGCCGCCGCCAGGCGCTCGCCGGCGAGGACGACATGCTCTACGTGGAATTCTCCGCCGACCGCGACGCCGACAGCGACGACCGCGCCCAATGGAGGAAAGCCAACCCGAGCTTCCCGCGCCGCACCAGCGAAACCAGCATGCTGCGCATGCAACGCCAGCTCGGCAAGGACAGCTTCCGCCGCGAGGCACTGGGCATCTGGGACGAAACCGCCACCAATCGGGCCATCAACCCCGAACAATGGACGAAAGCCGCCACCGGCACACCCAACATCAAAGGACTGATCGGATACGCGCTCGACATGAAACCCGACCGCAGCTCGCTGGCCATCGGCGGAGCCGTCAACCACAGGGACGGCACCGCGCACATCGAACTGCGCCGCTTCGAGTCCACCCAATCCAAAGGCACCCAATGGGCGGTCGACTACATCGCCGACCACTGGCCGCGCACAGCAAGCGTGGTCATCGACTCGCAATCACCCGCCATGAGCCTGCTGGCCGACCTCAAAGCCCGGCACGTGAAAGTCATCGTCACCAACTACAGCGACATGGGCCGCGCCTGCGGCAAATTCCTCGACATGCTCAGAGACGGCAAACTCACCCACCTGCCGGACGACAAAGCACCGGCGCTCGCCACGGCCGTGGCCAACGCCACCACACGCAGCATCGGCAAATCCGGCGCCGTCGGATGGAACCCGATGGGCAGCGACATCGACATAAGCCCGCTCGTGGCATGCACGCTCGCCCTCTACGGCACCACCATAACCAAACGAGACCCGGACCGAGTACAGGAGGTCATGATCGGATGAGCGAACAATCCATCAGCTTCGGCAACCCCTACCTGTCCACCGGCTCCTCGTCCGTGACACACATCGCCAACGTGCCCGACAACGACATGACGGACATCATCCGCCTGCTGGAACTCTGGCGCAACAAATACCCGCGCAACCTGCTACGCTCCGCGTTCTACGACGCCAAACAACGATTCAACAACCTCGGCATCAGCATTCCGAACATCGTCGCCCAGAAAGCCGGCGTCGTGGTCGGCTGGCCACAGAAAAGCGTGCGCGCGCTCGCCGACAAGAGCGTGTTCGAGGGATTCGAGACCGCCGCCGGGGCCGACAACCACGGCATCGACGAGATCATGCGCATGAACGAGCTCGAAACCGACATGAGCGAGGCCGTCATCAGCTGCTACAAGCACTCCTGCAGCTTCCTGACCATCGACTACGACCCGGACGACAACGAGCGCATCCTCATCACCCCGCGCTCGGCCGACTGGTCCGCCGCACTATGGGACAACGAACGCCGACGCATCAAAGCCGCGCTGACCATCACCGACAGCGACAAATGGGGCAACATCACCGCATTCAACGCATGGCTGCCCGGCCGCAACTACGCCTGCATGAAAACCGGATACGGGTGGGACGCGGAACCCCAATACAACCGGCTCGACCGCGTGGCCGTGGTGCCCATCGTCTACGACAAGCAGATGGACCGCCCCTTCGGCCGCTCACGCATCAACCGCGCCCTGATGAACCTGACCGACATGGCCATGCGCACCATGGTCCGCATGGAAGCGTCCGCCGAATTCTACTCGGTCCCAAAAATATGGTTCCTCGGCCTGAGCCGCGAATCCTTCCAACAGGACACGTGGAGCGCGCTCGTCAGCAGCATCAACGCGATCAGCCGCGACATCAACGGCGACATCCCCGAACTCAAACAGGTCTCCCAGGCATCGATGCAACCCCACGGCGACATGCTCGAAACCATAGCCATGCTCGCCTCGGCCGAAACCGACATCCCACCCGAACAACTCGGCATACGACTGGCCAACCCCACCAGCGCCGAAGCGCTCGCCGCCGCCGAGAACCAGCTGACGCGCACCGCGAACCGGCAGAACCGCATGTTCTCCCGCCAGCTCCTCAACGCCATGGGCATGGCCGTGCAATTGCGCGACAACAGCCCGCAGCCGCCAGACCTGACCGGCATCCGCCCCCTGTGGGCGCCGACCCGCGAGGTGAGCGACGCGGCAAGAGCCGACTACTACACGAAGGTCGCCGGCGTGAACGGCGACTGGGCGGATTCCGACGTGGGACTGGCCAAACTCGGCCTCACCTTCGGCGAACTCCAATCGTTCCGCGCCTACCAGCAGCGGATGAAGGCCCAACGGAACATCGACCAGCTCAGACAGCAGCGGATGAATACGCAGGACACGGAGGCGGCTGATGGCAGCGAATCCGAAAGCCCCTCCGGAACTGCAACGGCTGTTGGACAGGGCATACAGGGACTACCAGACCGACCTTGACAACCTCAGGGAGAGCGCGGCCGACGTCATCGAGAACATGGTCGACCGCGACCCTTTGAACGTCAAGGACGCGATCCGCGACTTCTCCCGAGACGCCTCCCAGCTGGCGAACGAATACTACGACACCGTGCGCGGCCTGTGGAGCGAATACGCGGGCGTCCGGCTCGACGACTTCGACCACACGCGGCTCATCGACCCCGACCGCGCCCTCTGGCAGGTGCAGGGCGGCTTCAACAACACCGACTACAACGGCCTGACCTACACGCAGGTCAAGAACGGACAGTCACGCGCGGGAGCCACGATCGAAGACCTGTGGCCCGATCTGGGCAACCCGGATGACGCGATGCAATTCGTCGCCGACATGATCAACGCCTCCGCACGCCTGACCACCCAACGCAACATGCGCATCGACCCGTCGAAACCACGATGGGCAAGAGTGCCGCGCGGAGCAAGGACATGCGCGTTCTGCACCATGCTCGCATCACGGGGCTTCACCTACCTGAGCGAAGACTCGGCAGGCCTGGAGATGCAATACCACCGGGACTGCGACTGCCAGATCGTCCCCAGCTGGGGCCGCCAGACACTCGCCGGATACAACCCCGAACGGCTCACCGCCATGTGGCAGGAAGCCAGCAAGGGAGGCGGCGACTACCGGGAGAAGCTCAAGCGCATGCGCCGGGACAATCCCATGGCGTTCACGGACGGCGTCTACCCGACGCCGACCATGCCGTGGGAGCAGTCCGTCAGACTCCTGTCAATGAAGGGAGAGCCAAAAGGCACTGCGGAATCCTGGTACCGGCGCCAGCTCGCCGTCGGCGTCGACCCGAGCAGGGAAATCCTCGAACGGCACGAGATCGTGTTCCTCGAGAAGTTCCAGAAGCTGGGCGAGGAATACGAGTGGATACCGAAAAGCCATGACGGCAAGCCCAGCAACGACTTCCACTGGCTGAGCCACGAATGCGACGCCGAACTGAAATCACCGGCAAGCCTGAAATACAGGAACGTGGCCCAACGCATCAACGACGCCGTCGTCGGCGGCGTCGAACAGGGCGTTGTCAAGGACGTGTTCGTACTGGACTTCGGAAGCACGAAACTGCCCGACAAGTTCGTCAACCAACTGTCGCTGTACAACGCCCGTCATGAATCCCACATCAAAGAGCTGTGGGTGTTCGACTCGGAAGGATTCCACCAAATCGTATTGAAATAGAAAAACGGGGATAACCCCCCGGATTATGTGCCGGTCTCAAGAGCCGGTTACGTGGGATCCCCGTTACCTCGATTCTAACATACGGCGGGTTGCCAGAGAGGCCGATCGGGGCCGACTGTAAATCGGCTGCACCACGCCACGCAGGTTCGAATCCTGCACCCGCCACTCCACACCACCCGCACGGGTGGTTTTTACGCCCGGAACGGGCCCCATCAACCACAAAGGAGAACCATCATGCACGACATGCCGCACTGGCACCGATTCCGCAACAACCTTCGTCTCATCGATTCCGGCGCGGACGAAGGCGGCTCCGGCGACCCCGCAACGGGAGACCCGGCCGACACCGGCGAGGACATCGACTGGAAGGCGAAGTTCGAGGAGCAGCGCGCCCACTCGCGCAAATGGGAGCAGCGCGCCAAGGACAACAGCAAGGCCGCCGAGGAACTGCAACAGTTCAAGGACTCGCAGCTGTCCGAAGCCGAGAAGGCCGCCAAACGCATCAAGGAACTCGAAGCCGCCAACGCCGCCTACGAGGCGGAACGACAGCAGAACGAGTGGAAGGCGCAGGTCTCCAAGGAGACCGGCGTGCCCGCCTCGCTGCTGCACGGCGACACGCTCGAGGCCATGACCGCGAACGCGAAGGCCATCGACCAGTACGCGCACCCCAAGCCCAAGGGCATGCCCAACCAGGGCAAGACCCCCGACGGCAAGGCCGCCGACGCCGACGAACGCGCATGGGCCGACGACCTGTTCTCCAACCTCTAAACGCAATCATCCCCCAGAAAGGAACAACATCATGGCAATGGACACCAGCAAACTCCACCTGCCCAAGACCGTCGCCACGGCCGTCGTCAACAAGGTCAAGGAAACCTCTACCATCGCCGCGCTGTCCCCGAGCAGCCCGCAGATCTTCACCGACAAGGAATACATGATCTTCAACGGCGCCGCCGAGGCCGACGTGACCGCCGAAGGCCAGACCAAGAGCTCCTACGAGCAAGACCTGAACTACGTGAGCGGCAAGACGTTCAAGGTGCAGACCACCACCCGCGTCACTAGCGAGCTCAAATGGGCCGACGAGGACAACCGCTTCCAGATCATCCAGTCCATCCAGGCCGACCAGGCCGAGGCCATCGGCCGCGCCCTCGACTACGTCGTCTACCACGCCATCAACCCCAAGACCGGCGAACCCCTCACCGGATTCGACGCGCTCACGGCCCGCGCCATGCAGGTCACCGCCGGAGACGACGACATCACCAACGTCGACAACCTGGCCGACCAGCTCAACGAGACCTACGACATCAACGGCATCGCCATCAGCCGCACGTGGGCCTCCCGCCTGCGCAAGATCCGCGTACCCGCCACCGGCATGCGCTACTACCCCGAGATCCCGCTCAACCTGCAGGTCGGCACCCTCGACGGCATCAAGGCCGCCACCAGCGCCACCGTCAACGGGGCCAAGGCCAAGACACCCACCCACGTGCTCGCCATCATGGGCGATTTCAGCCTCATCAAATGGGGCATGGTGCGCGACATTACGTCCGAGATCATCCCCTACGGCGACCCCGACCAGACCGGCGTCGACCTCAAAGCCCACAACCAGATCGCCTACCGCACCGAGGCCATGTTCTCCTACGCGGTCATCGAACCCAAGGCGTTCGCCGTGCTCAAGTCCTCCACGGAAGCGGGTGACTGATGAGCGCGTTCACCCAGGACTTCATCATCCAGCCGGCAGGCAAGAAGAAACACAAGACCGGGGCCATGGACGTGCCGGCACGCCTGTGGAACCCCGACGGTACGCCGTTCACCGGCGGCTCCGCCTATACACTGCCCGCCGCCACCACCGCGGCGCTGGGAGGCGTGAAGAAAGGTGCGTCCGTCGCCGCCGTGTCCGCGGCCGATGCGACGGCGGCCGCCGGCACCACGCCGACCAAGGCCGAATTCGACGCCGTGGTAACCGAACTGAACGAGACGAAGAAGAAGCTCAACGCCGCGCTCGCCTCGCTCAAGGCCGCCGGCGTCATCGGATAAGGAGGCCCGTCATGGCCGATGAACCCGAGCCGTTCGCCACGCACGAGGACCTGGAGAAACGCTGGCACACGCTCACGCCCGACGAACAGGCGCAGGCGGACGAGCTGCTGCTCGATGCGAGCGAGAACATCCGCAACCACGTGTCCGTCTACCCCGAGACCCATGAGGATTCGTGGTGGACGGCGCACCGGCGCGGCCTCGAGATCGTCTGCTGCCAGATGGTGCGCACCGCCATGGAGCAGCAGGTGTCCGGCGTGCCCACAGGGGTCACGCAGAACACCGAGACCACCGGCCCCTTCTCCAACTCCTACTCGTGGGCTTCGCCGGACGGCTACCTGCGATGGAACAACGACTACCTCACAGTGCTCGGCTTGGGTGGCCAGCTGGCCTTCAGCATCGACATGGCATCCGGGGAGGTGGTCTGATGGAACGCATCGACGTTTGGCGCGGCGAGCCCGGACTTGACGCCGACGGCAACACCGTGCAGGGCCCGCTGGAACTCGTCATGAGCTTCGACGGGCTCGTGGCCCCGGTGAACACGCCGGAAACGTCCTCGGACGATTCGCATGGCGTGACCTGGGACCACGCCATCTACATCCGTTCCAAGACCCCCACCGGCATCCGCGACACCGACCTGATCGGCGTGCGCGGCAGGCGGGTGCCCGTCGACGGCGTGGTGTGCGTGTGGGAGAAACCCGACGGCACGCACGTCGGCGACGTCGTCAACGTCAGACTGAAGGAGGGGTAGATGGCCCGGAGCAAGGTCAAGGTCGTGCTCGACCGCACGAATTTCAGCGACGAAGTGCTCAAACGCGCCGTCAAACCGGTCATGGACGACGTGCAGGAACAGGTGGAGGGCATGGCGGCCGTGGATCCGGCGATCAAGGTGTACCGCAACGAGGACACCGACCGCACCAACGTTGTCGCCACCGCTCCGGCCGCGTTCGAACAGGCCCACGGAGTGCTGAGCCAGATGCTGGGCATGGTGGTCGTATGAGCGTCATCCGGCCACCCGTCCGCCCGAACCGGGTGGAACCCGTGCTGCTCGAACGTCTGCGCGACCGGTTTCCCGACGTGCGGTTCGGCACCGTCCGCAACCGGGGTAATCCGCCCAGGGAATGCGTGCTGGTCGCCGTGCCCGGCCGGAAGGCCACGCCCGTCAGCCAGCAGACGCGCCTTCGCATCTCCGTGTGGGTGCGTCGCGACGACGGGACCGGCGACATCGACGCCGCGCAGAACCTCGCCGCCGACATCGAACTGTATCTGACCGGCCTGTATCCGCCACGGCCGGTCGTCACCATCGACCACGAGTCGGGGCCGATCCGCATGAGCGACGAGAACGGCTGCCTCATGGCGTACCTCACGCTCCTGCTCACCGTCGAAACCAACCAAGCATAATCATCGAAAGGCGTATGGCAAATGGCCACAGACACTTCGTACATCACCAGCGGCAACCGCGCCGACCTGGTCAAACTCATCAAGGACTACGCGCTCTTCCTGTGGAAGCTCGACGATCCGAACATCCCCGCGATGCCCGACTCCGAAACCTGGACGCCGCCGGAGGGCAAGAAGCCGGTCGGCTACAACTCGGAGGACGGCGCGGTACTGCACCCCGAGCCGGGCGACGAGACCGAGATCAAGGGCCACAACGGCGACATCGTGGTCTCCGAACAGGAGCCCGGCTACTGGACCCTGCAGATACCCGGCATCGAATGCCGTCAGGACATCGCCGAAGCCTACTTCGGCGTCAAGGCCGACACCGACGGCAACTTCCATGTCAGGGACGCGGCCACGAACATCGAATACATGGCCGTGCTCGCATGCCTCGACCAGTACGGCAACCCGATCGTGCTGCCCATCGGCAAATGCAAGGTCTCCGACCGCGACGACATGACCCTCGTATCCACGGAGGTCGTGACCTTCAACGTCACGTTCAAGATGTTCAAGGCCTCGGACGGCTACATGTTCCACGTCTATGGTCTGCTCGCGGCCGAGAAGGCCGGACTGGCCACCAAGGTCGACTCGCTGGCCGCCACCCCGAACACGCTGACCGTCGCCGCCGGCCGCACCGCGACGTTCAACGTGACCGTCTCCCCGGCGAACGCCACGGGCTGGACCATCACCGCCACAAGCGGCGACACCGCGAAGGCCACCGCCACCGTCAACGGCAACACCGTCACCGTGACCGGCAAAAGCGCCACCGAAACCGGCAAACCCGTCACCATCACCGCCACCGCCGGCGGCAAGAACGTGACCGTGCCCGTCACCGTCACCGCCTGACCCTGACATTCTTCCCCGCCCACACCGATGGCGGTCCCTGCGGACGGGGAACCCTCCACGCATCGACCGCCGCAACCAATATTTTTTAGGAGACCGCCATGAGCGAAGAAAACAAGCCCATCGAAATCGAACCCGACATCAACACCGACGCCGAACAGCAGCCCGACGTATGCCTCAGCCTCAAGGGACTCGACACCGAAGTCACACTCCCCAACCTCAACTCCGCCGACCTGCCCATCGAACTGGTCAACGTCGTGCTCATCGTCAAAAGCAAGGTCGTCCTGAGCGAGGAGGAGACGTTCCACGCCACCGCCGTGTTTCTCGCCTACCTGCAGGAAATGCAGCCGACCCTGTGGAACAAGCTGCGGAAGGCCGGCAACCCGCTCGGCTGGATCAGCGCCATCGTCAAAGGCTGGGCCGAAGGATCGGGCCTCGACCCAAAATCGTTTACCTCCTCATCCTCCACCAACAGCATCACTCGGCGCTGACCACCGACTGGCTGACCCGCTACCGGCGCGTCTGGAAGCCATGCCACCTCAACGCATGGCTCGACGCGCCAGCCGGCCGCAAACCATCCGGCAACCTCGACTACGAGAGCGCATGGGCGCTCACCCGCGAAATCCTGCGCGACCACACCTCCAACAGCTTCGCCGCGCTCGCCGGATGGTCATACACGCCCACCGGCGCGGAAATCGCGCTCTGGGACCAGATGGAACTCGAAGGCCGACTCAAACGCAAAGGCTACCGGCCATGGGCCGACCGGAGAACCGACATGTTCCGCCGGGCGAACACGGAAACCCACGCCGATCATGAGGCGCGCATGGCCCGCCGCAAACGCCTCAACGACCACTACCACATCGAATGACCCCGACCGCCATCGGGGCCTCCCAACCACACAGGAGAAGCCCCGATGGCAGAAAGCAGCATCGGCGTCGTCTACATCGAAGTCGCACCAAGCGGCAAGGACTTCGGCAAGAAACTCGAAGGCGACATCATCCAAGCCGTCGACAACGCCGCCAAGACCGGCGGCACCAGCATCCTCGGCAAATTCGGCGGCGCATTCGGCAAAATCGGCAAAGTCGGACTCGGAGCCATCGGCACCATCGCCGGAGGCATCACCGCACTCGCCGCCAAAGGCGGCTTCCAACGCGCCCTGAACATCGAAAACGCGCAGGCCAAACTCAAAGGCCTCGGCCACGACTCCAAAAGCATCGCCGAGATCATGAACAACGCGCTCGCCAGCGTCAAAGGCACCGCGTTCGGCCTGGGCGACGCGGCCCCCGTGGCCGCGACCCTGAGCGCCGCCGGCATCAAATCCGGCGACCAGATGACCAACGTCCTCAAAACCGTCGCCGACACCGCACAGATATCAGGCCGCAGCCTCACCGACATCGGCACCATCTTCAGCAGCGTCGCCGCCCGAGGCAAACTGCAGGGCGACGACATGCTCCAACTCATGAGCTCCGGCGTACCCGTCCTCCAACTGCTCGCCAAACACCTCGGCAAAACCTCGGAAGAGGTCTCCGACATGGTGTCCAAAGGCAAAATCGACTTCCAAACATTCGCCGACTCCATGCAGGAAGGCCTCGGCGGAGCCGCATTGGCCGCCGGCGACACCTTCAGCGGCGCTTTGGCGAACGTGAAGGCCGCTCTCAGCCGGTTGGGCGAAGGCCCCGGCAAGCTGGCGCTCGAATCGTTGCGCAAGACGTTCAACGCGGCCATTCCGGCCGTGGACGCGCTCTCAAGCCAGCTCACACCGTTCGTGGAGCAGTTGAACGGCAAGCTCACCCCGTATGTGGACAGGGCCGTCAAGCTCATCGAGCAATTCAGCCAGGGCTTGCAGGACGGCAGCATCACCGTTCAGGACATCGCCGGCAGTCTCGGCCAATTGGCCGGAGCGTTCGCATTGTTCGCCGGGGTCGGCGGCAACGTGGACAAGATCACCAACGTGTTCGACACGCTCGGCAAAATCGGCGACGGCGGATTCGACAAACTCACCACGGGCGTGAAGCAACTGCCCGGCCAACTGCAATCAGGACTGTCCGGCCTGCAACAGTTCAAATCGTATTTCAACAAGGACCTGCGCGCCGCGCTCGCCGTGGACGGCGACCCGTTCGCGAACGCGGTCAACCGCGTCCAGCAGGGCGGCGAACGACTCGCCGGCCCACTCAAGCAACTGGGGGCGAAGCTCGCGTCCACGGACATCGGCCGGTCCGTCTCGGGCATGGCCAACGGGCTGGGCGTCGAGTTCGGCAAGATCACCAGCTCCCTCGACTCGAACATCAAGACGCTGGGCGCCAAGGTCGGCGGAGGATTCTCCGGCGTGTTCTCCAAGGTGTCGGACAGCGGCCTCGTGTCCGGCCTGTCGTCGATAGCCGGCAAGGTGAAGTCCGCCACAGGGCCGATCGTCTCAGGATTGGGCGACGTGTTCGGCGGCATCGGCAACATGGTCGGTCCAAAGGTCCAGACGGGGCTCGGCAAGATCGGCTCCCTGTTCGGGTCGTTCTTCAGCCCCGGCAATTTCATGAAGTACATGGGCATCGCCGGCATCATCGCCGCATTGGTCGCGGGCCTCGGCATGCTGGACCAGAGCATGCAGGGGCAGTTGTTCGCGATGATAGGCCAGCTGTCCGCGCAACTGCCGACACTGCTGCAGCAGCTGAACATGCAGATCACCGCCAGCCTGCCGGCCATGCTCGCCCAGGGCGCGGCCATCCTCACCGCGCTGATGAACGCGATCAGCACGAACGCACCCCAGCTGATGACCACCGCCGTGCTCATCGTCACCACGTTGGTCAACGGGCTGGCCTCGCAACTGCCCACGCTGCTGCCGGCCGCTCTCGACATGATCATGGCGCTCGTCAACGGATTGGCATCCAACGCCGGCCAGCTGCTCAACAGCGGCATGCAATTGCTGCTCGGCCTCGCGCAGGGTTTGATGAACGCGCTGCCGCAGCTCATCGCACAGGCACCCACCATCATCGGCAACCTCGTGCAGTCGATAGCCGCGAACCTGCCACAGATCCTGCAGACGGGCGTGAAGATCCTCGTGACCCTCGCCAACGGTCTGGCCAGCGCCATACCGCAGCTGATCGGCAAGATCCCCGCCATCGTGCGCTCCATCTGGAACGGGTTCACAAGCGTGAACTGGGGCGAGGGCGGCATGAACATCATCACCGGCATCGCCTCCGGCGTCACATCCGCCGCCGGCAAGCTCGTCGACGCGGCGGTCGGTGCCGCCAAGGACGCTCTGAACTGGGTCAAGGACAAGCTCGGCATCCATTCGCCGTCCCGCGTGTTCAGGGACCAGGTCGGCGTGATGATAGGCCGCGGCATGGCCGAGGGCATCGATCAGAGCCAGCGGATCGTCAACCGCAGCCTCGACCGGATAGCCGCCGGACTCACGCTCGACGACCATTCGTTCGGCTCGCCGTCCATCGGAACCATTGGCGGAGGCACGGGCATGCTGCGCGACGGCAATGAACAGGCCTCCATGCAGACCGCCTTGCTGGAACAGCTGCTCGCCGCACTGGTCGCCCTGCACGCGGACATCCCGACCATGCTGCAGGCATTAGGTGTCGAGGTCGACGGGCGCGAAGTAGGAAGGCTGATACGCAAGTATGCAAACGCTTAAATATGTGTGCGCGTCGACCGGCGACGAGATCGTCATGAGCGGCCCCGACATCTTCGCGCAGACCGCCGAAGGCATCCGAGGCCGCTCATGGAGCTACGACCTCGGCTATAGGAGCCTGAGCGGCGTGACCCGCACCGCGAGGGAGACCGACCTGGAACTCACCTACCTGCGGTGCCCGGAGAAGGCGGACTGGACGCGCCGCCTGTTCGATGCCGACGTTGCCGCAGGAACGCCGGGCATGTTTGATGCTGACGGCTGGACGACTCGCGCCTACGTGGTCAAGGCGGAGCCGCAGACCATCACGCCGGTGATAATCCAGCAGAAGCTCACCGTGGTCATGCTTGACGGCATCTGGCGTAAGGCCGGGGAAGTGCAACGCTTCTGGAGCGATTCACTCCAGCCCGGCCTCGACCTGGATTATCCGCACGATTACGAGCATGACTACAAGCCGACCACCAGAAACGCCACCGCACACAACCCGCAGCCCACGGCCATGCCGTTCCAGATGACGATCTTCGGACCCGCGACCGCGCCCGCCATCACCATCGGCGGCAACCGGTACAAGCTGACCACCGACATCCCCAGCGGTGCTTTTGCGACCATCGTCGGCATCGCCGGCCGCAAAAGCGTCACACTGACGGCCGAGAACGGCGACGTCACCGACATTTTCGCCAAGGCCGAACGCGGCGACGGACTGGACGGCGGAAACTACATCTTCCAACCCATACCGCCCGGCGACAGCCCCGTCGAATGGCGGGGATTCGGCTTCGACTTGACAGTCTTCGAAGAGGAGAGCGAACCGCCATGGACCTGATCGTCACCGACGCCGGCCACATCGACCGCGCCGTCATCGAGGACTACGCCCTCGACGCCGCCTGGGGAGCCGACGAAAACGACTTCGAACTCACGGTGGACCGAATGCTTGAACCCGGCAGCTACGTGTACGCGGACGGCTCGGAGCTCGGCGGCGTCATCGACTCGCTGCGCGACCGGCTCGAACGCGGCGGTTCTACCCTCACCTATGGCGGCAGGACCTGGCATGGCATCCTCGCCAACAAGATCCTCGCCCCCGACACGGGCCAGAACTACCTCGTCGTCTCCGGCAAAGCCTCCACGGTCATCGGCATGATCGTCAACCGTGTCGGTCTCGCCCCCCTGTTCCAGGCCGTCGCACCACCACCGGGCATCGGCGACCCCGACATCAAGACCTATCAAGTCGCCCGCTACACCGACTGCTATGCGGGACTGAGGGCGATGTGCGCGGCCAACGGGCTCAAACTCAGACTCGCCTACAGGTCTGGACACGTAGAGATCTGGGCAGAACCCGCCGCCCACTACGGCGACTCGATCGACTCCGACCTGATCGACTTCGATGCGACCCGCACATGGCTCCGCGTCAACCACCTCATCGGCCTCGGCAAAGGCGAACTCGCGAACCGCACCGTGGTCCACTGGTACGCCGACAAGGACGGCAACGTCAGCCAGAACCAAAGCCTGCACGGAACCGAGGAGATCGCCCAAACCTACGACTACTCGAACGCCGAATCCGACGAGCTCGACGCCAAGACCCGCGACAAACTCATCGGCATGCAATCACAAGGCGACGTGAAAGTCACCGTGCGCGACGGCACCGAGATCGAGATGGATGTAGGCGACACCGTCGCCGCACGCGACCAGATCACCGGCATCACCGTCCAAGCGACCGTCACCAAGAAAATCACCAAAACCAAGAACGGCTCCACAAGCATCGACTACGAAGCCTCATAGAAAGGAACGTCATGGCCAAGAACAACGACTGCATCGTCGCCGAATGCGACCGATGCGGAAGATTCGCCTGGTACACCCCATCGAACGCAGACGCCCTGAAAAACGACTGGTGGGACGTGCAACGCCTCGACGCCGACGGCAACCAACACGGCTACTTCTTCTGCTCCAACTGCCACCAGGAATACGTCAACCGTCTCAGGGACGCCGACAACAGCTTCGAATCATGGAAGAAGAACGGAGGCAGGCAATGACCATGGAACTCGTCACCGGGCACGCGGGCGAACCCCACGTCACCGCCGCACAGGACGCGGCCCTCCACGCAGGCGTCATCGGCGGCGACGACTACGTGCTGTCCACAAAGGACCGATTCGCCATCAACGTCGTTAGCGCCAACAAGGTCACCATCGCTGGCGGCGATCTTGTCATGCAGGGCTACCATGCCAGCAACGACAAACCCGCCGACCTCATCATCACCAACGGCAGCCAAGGCCAAAAAAGAAACGACATCATCTGCTGCCGCTACACCAAAGTCGGCGACTCCATAGAATCCGCCAACCTCGTCGTCGTCAAAGGCACACCCACAACCGGAACCCCGGTTGCCCCCACCCTCAACACAACCCCCATATCGCAGGGAGCCACCACCTACGACATGGCGCTGTACAGAGTCCCGCTCGACGGCATCACCATCGGCGAACCCGAACCCATGTTCAACATCCTCCAACCAATGTCATCCGTGTGGGATTCCCTAACCCAGCCGCTCCTGTACGCGAAATTCCGGTGGCAGGACACGAGCAGTTTCAACCCGGACGCCTACGGCGGCGGTATGCAGATCGTCGTGGACGAGCGTAATCGACTGCTCCACGTGGACTTGAGCGGGTTCAAGAGCACGGTGAACCTGAGCCACGATTACCCGGTGTTCCAATACGCGGCGGGAGTGAAACCGTCCAAGGCGGTGTCTCTCGGCTGCCTGTGGGCTTTGCCAGTCGGCAATTGGGCGAAACAAGCGACTTGGAACGCGAACGGCACCATCATGGTCGTCGGCGGCTTGTCCAACGGAGACCGGTGCATGCACACGCCTCGCACCTTGCCAATCCCCGACGGTGTCACGTTCAGCTAGCGGCGCCATACGGCAATCCATCTGCCGAATATCGCGGTCTTGCCGCACCACCGCTGATAGCGCGTCGTGTAGAGGCGGAACCGGACTCCGGTGGCGGTCACGTCCCATAGGTGGGCGATGATGCCGTCCTCGTCATTGAACCCGGTGCCGAAAGGTCCGACCGTGTACGAGGCATAGTCCGGAGGCTTGCCGTTCGGCGACTTGACGCCCACCCAGAACGTGCCGTCACCACCGGTCGTTACCGTATGCCCGGCGCACTGGATATACGGCGCGTACTCCGCCGGGGTTAGGGAAAACTACGCGGGCATGGGGTCGGTGGTGCGCCATACGCCGGTGCATCCCGCATACGCGCTGTTCGGGTTGCCGAGCATCGTGACGGTGCCATTGGCCTCGCCGTAACAGATGAATGTCGTTTCACCACCGAAAACGGCCACGGGCGTATTGACGCTGACGGGTCGATACCCTTCGGGGATCTTCTCCTGAGCCTTCGTGTAATTGTTCTGCCCGCTATTGTTGAATTTCACGTTGCCGCCCATGAAACAGATATCACCGATGCGCGTAAGCAAAACGCTGTTGCTGCTGTACGGTACTCGCCATGTCGTGGAACGCTGGGTTAGGGAATCCTATTGCCCGATCAGCGCGCGTTCCCAGATGCTTTGGGCCTCCTTGAGAGACGCGATTTCCGGTCGCAGATAGAATCTGGCGGTCGTCTTGATGTCGGTGTGACCAAGGAACTTGCTGACCACCGCGATGTTGACTCCCGCTTCCAGGGCGTTGGTGGCCCAACTGTGGCGGAGATTCTGCACCGGCACGTAGGGCAGCGACTCCTTTTTGCACCATGAGGCGTAGCGTCGCGCGGCTTGCGATGGAGTCAGGTCACCGATGATACGGCCCTTCCGGCCGTTGCGGATCTCCCGCAATCGCCGGACGGCGAATCGGGGAAGGGGCAGAAACCGGTCGGACAGTTCAGTCTTCGGCGGCACCACCACTTCGTGGCCGGCCACCCATTGAACTCCACGCTGGATATGCGTGATGCCGGAACGCATATCGATATCCGCCCAATCGACTCCGTACCCCTCTTCCGGCCGCAACGCCAGACACGAGTCCACAATCAGCCAAGCCTCAAGCGCATGGCCATAAAAGCCCTGTAGTTGGCGACGAGTCTGCCCGATGGTCAGCAGACGCGGCACATAGAGCGGCTTGGCCGGTAGATCAATCTCCAAACGGGTCACATCGACCTCTAAGTAGCCCCACTTCGCGGCCTTGCGCAGCATCTGCCTCAACACCGCCCAAGCCTTGCGGGCCGCACCTGGACTCGCGAACCCTGACAGCCACAGCTCGATGTCATCCACGCCGATGTCAGCCAACTCCATGCTGCCGAACACCGGCTCCACATGGCATCGCCAAGCCGACTCATAGCCAACGCGCGTGACCTCGCGCAGGCGCTCGCAATAGCCGACATACCGGTCATCCCAAAACTCTTGCAACAACATTTCGACCTCCGAAAACCCACACGTCTCGCGGCCAATCCGCTCGGTATCGCGTGTGGGTTTTCTCACCATAAAGGAGCCCCGCATGTCGCAGTTAATCGAACAACTCGTTGATTGGCTGGTGCCCTTCTTATGCGGTGGCGCGGTCACCGTGCTGGGCCTCATGCGGCGATGGGGCAGAGCGATCATCAACGGGATGCGTGAGCTCCTGCTGTGCCAGTTGGAGGACCTGCGACGCGAAATGGTCATCGAGCACGACGGAGTGGCGGACGAGGACCTCAAATCACGCTCCCAACGCCTCTACGACTCCTATCACTTGCTGGGCGGCAACGGACACGGCACATCCCTCAACGACGACATCCAATCCGCGCCAATCGCGCCGCGCAACAGAACGTGAGCCCCGCAATCCCGCGAGACTCCAAACCAAAACATCTCTGAAAGGAGAACGCATGAAAAACTGGGACACCCTCGAAGCGGACGAGAACCTCCTCATGAACACTCATTACACGCCCGGACGTTCCGGCCGTAACATCGACAAGATCGTCATCCACCACAACGCCGGCAATTTGAGTATCGCCGGCTGCTACAACCTGTGGCAGACCCGCGAAGCGTCGGCGCACTACCAGGTCGACGCGAACGGCCGCATCGGCCAGCTCGTCTGGGATGCCGACACCGCATGGCACGCCGACGATTGGGACGCCAACATCACCAGCATCGGCGTCGAACACGCCGACATCAACACGAACCCGTGGACCATCAGCGACGCCACATTGGACAACGGCGCTCACTTGGTGGCCGCGCTGTGCAAATACTACGGGCTCGGCCGACCCCAGTGGTGCGTGAACGTGTTCCCGCACTCCCGGTTCAGCGCCACCGAATGCCCGACCAGCCTCGCCGGCACCCAGAACGCGGCCTACATGGCAAAAGCCCAGCAGTGGTACGACAGCATGACCGGAGGCACCCCGGCGCCCACGCCAAGCCAACCGGCCACGCACGGGACAAACCTCGAAGCGCTCGCCGACGCCGTCATCCGAGGCGACTACGGCAACGGCGACGAACGCAAGCAGCGGCTCGGCAGCCAGTACGACGCGGTCATGGCAATCGTCAACGCCCGCTACGGAGTCACCACCAACACCACTGTCACCTCCACCAACACAGGCGTCGACATCGACGGCCTCGCACGTCGCGTCATCAACGGCGAATTCGGTGTCGGCGACGCCCGAAAAGCCGCCCTCGGCAGCAACTACGAAGCCGTGCAGGCGCGCGTCAACCAGCTACTCGCCGGAGGCACCGGCACCAGCAGCACCGACCTGAACGCATTGGCGGATGCGGTCATCCGTGGCGACTACGGCAACGGCGCTCAACGCCAAGCCGCACTCGGAGCCAACTACAACGCCGTGCAGGCGCTCGTCAACAAGAAACTCGGCTACTAAGGAAGGAACAACCATGACCGACAACACGCTGGACACCCAACTCAACGAGATCACGGAAACCGGCGCGAACACGCCCGGCATCGCCGACCACAAGGCCAACGACAAGCTCGAGCCGGATGACGTGATCTCCGGCGCGGAGGCCGAGGGGCTCGTGCTCTGGCTCAAGGCCTCATTGGTGCGCGCCGTCAAGACCGCCGCCCAGAGTGCGGTGGCCGCCATCGGCACCACCGTCCTGACCATCGGACAGGTGGACTGGCGCATCATCGGCGGCACCGCCGCACTCTCCGCCGTCCTCTCGCTGCTGACCAGCGTGGCCGGTATCCCCGAAGTGGACGACGGGGCCGATTTTTTGCGTTGCAAAGTCCTTGTATATAATGGTGTGACCATCAAAATAGAGTGCACTTAGAGTGGACTCCTTCTGGGAGGCCAAGCGGCAGTAGGGCTCAGACAAAGTTGAGTCTATTCACAGCAAGTTTTAAGGAATAAAACCGTTGGGTTGTCGTGTTGTACATAGTGGAAACACTGAACCGACCTGGGAAGGGGCGATGGCGATGGAAACGATGACCCGAGTGAACGAACAGATGGATGTGGCCGCCAAGAAGCCGATGGCTGTGCAGCCGGGTGTCGCCCGTATGCGTGAACTGACTCCGGCCCAGCGCCGTGCGGTGATGTTCGCCCAGCAGCAGGTGCTCAAGGCACAGGCCGCCAAGAAGGCCAAGGATCAGCGTCAAGCCGTTCGTGAACGTATGTGGGATGAGGATTCGCCGTCGTACAAGCCGACTGCCGCCGCCGAGCCCGTGGTGGCTGAGGAGGAGCCTCGCGAGTTTTCGCTGCGTGGTGCTATCGGTCATGTGCTGCGCGAGCTGCGCACGCGCGATCGCCGCACGTTGCGTGAAGTCTCCGAGAAGGCAGGCGTTTCGCTAGGCTACCTTTCCGAAGTCGAACGTGGACAGAAGGAAGCCAGCTCCGAACTGCTGAGCTCCATCGCCGATGCGCTCGGAGTCTCCACTTCGCGCATGCTGCGCATGGTGGCTGATTATCTCGACTCGGTCGAGGGCTGATCGGTTGGCGGTGTGAAGCCGCGTCCCGTAATCTATGTCTAGCTGTGAACCCGTATCGCTTGTGGCGATGCGGGTTTTTGCTGTCCTGCGGTTGGTGGCACACTGGCGTGTATGCGTGAACGGGAATTCTGGGAATTACTTGAAGAGGTGTTCGGTCGGACCTACGGTCGTTCGCTGTCGCGTGATCAACGGATGCCCAAACTGGCGAATATGACCGTGGTCGAGGCGCTGGACGCGGGGGAGGAGCCACGCGTGGTCTGGAATGTGCTCTGCGACCAAATGGAGGTTCCGGACTCCAAGCGTTGGGGCCACGATCATAACGCGCCGCCCATGCCCGCCGTCTGACACTGCGGGATTACGGAGTCGCTGAATCGTGAAATTGGCGATTTCGGCGTGTTGCACGCCAAATTCGAACAAATGTTCGTGTGTGTGGTTATAGTTATCCACAGTGACAAGAAGCCGCATACGTGTGCACAGGGTGCTTGCCATCTGCCATAATCCTTACCGCAGTAGGGCTTAAGGAGGCCAGGTGGCCAAGCTCGGGCAAGCTGGAACCACAATGGTTGGTTTGGATTGCCTCACATGGCATGTCCGTCATACGGTGGAGGCATCCGATTCGCACACGACTTCGACAAGGAGAAGATCATGGCACTTGAGACCAAGCCGGCCAAGGACCCGGCAGCCGAGGACAAGCACGAGCTCGATCCCAAGCGCAAGGCGGCGCTGGACACCGCGCTGGCGCAGGTCGAGAAGAGTTTTGGCAAAGGTTCCGCAATGCGACTGGGCGACCAGCCCGAGCAGAACGTCGAGGTGATTCCCACCGGTTCGTTGGCTCTCGATATGGCGCTCGGCATCGGCGGCCTACCCAAGGGCCGCATCGTGGAGATCTACGGCCCCGAATCATCCGGTAAGACCACGCTCGCATTGCATGTGGTGGCCAATGCCCAGAAGAAGGGCGGCGTGGCGGCCTACATCGATGCCGAACACGCGCTCGACCCGGCCTACGCCCGCAAGCTCGGCGTGGACACCGACTCACTCATCGTCTCCCAGCCGGATAACGGCGAGCAGGCCCTCGAAATCGCTGACATGCTGATTCGCTCCGGTGCGCTTGACGTCATCGTCATCGACTCGGTCGCCGCTTTGGTGCCGAAGGCCGAAATCGAAGGCGAAATGGGAGACAGCCATGTTGGTTTGCAGGCCCGACTCATGAGTCAGGCGCTGCGCAAGATGACCGGCGCGTTGGCTCAGGCCGGCACCACCGCCATCTTCATCAACCAGCTGCGTGAGAAGATCGGCGTGTTCTTCGGCAACCCTGAAACCACCACCGGTGGTAAAGCTCTGAAGTTCTACGCCTCCGTGCGTCTCGACATCCGCCGCATCCAGACCTTGAAGAACGGCGACGAAGCGGTGGGCAACCGCACGCGCGTCAAGGTGGTCAAGAACAAGATGGCCCCGCCTTTCAAGTCCGCCGAATTCGACATGCTCTACGGTGAAGGCATTTCCCGTGAGGGCTCGGTGATCGACATGGCCCAGCAGGTTGGCGTGGTCAAGAAGTCCGGTTCGTGGTTCACCTATGAGGGTGATCAGCTCGGTCAGGGACGAGAGAAGGTCCGTCAGTTCCTTAAGGACAACCCGGCCATCACCGAGGAGATTGAGAACAAGGTCAAGGCCGAGTTCGGTCTGATCGGTTCCGCCGATCAGTTCGCGGAAGATGGCGAAGCCGCAGCAGCGGCCGCTGTCAGCGAGGCCGCCGCTGCCGACGTGGCCAAGGACAGCAAGGCCGCAGCGGCGCCTGCTGCCAAAACGACCCGTGCCAAGGCCGGCACAGCTAAGGCCTGAACATGATTAGTGCCGAAGCGTTCTTGCGGCGCAATCCTGTTGCGTCGCAAGACATGCCCATTGCCGAGCAGCATGTTCAGTCGAAACCGTCGGGACGTTTTTCTCGACGGGGGAGAGACGCTGCCGTTGTCGAAGATCCCAATGATTTGGACGCTTGCCGCGAGGCTGCATTGCGTTTGCTGGACGCGGCCCCGCGTGCATCCGGTGCGTTACGCGAACGATTGCTTGCCAAAGGGTACGGCGAGGCGATCGTGGACGAGGTCATCGAACGGCTGATTCGCGTGCAACTGATTGACGACGGCGCTTATGCCGAATCGGCCGTACGCTATTGTGCCGGTCGCATGATGGGCCGTCGTGGTACGGGCATGGAACTTGCTCGCAAAGGTGTGGACCGCAAGCTGGCTGAACAGGTGTGTGACGAAGCTGAACAAAATGGCATCTTTGAAGATGCCGCATGGGAATTGGGCCGCCAAATAGCCCGCAAAACCCATGGCCTCGATCGTCGGGTCCGTCAGCGTCGGCTTTGGTCCGCCGGCGGCCGCAAAGGCCACAGCCCCGAAACCCTCCGTCGAGTCGCCGCCGCATTGTTGGTGTAGCCAAGAAAAAAATGAGACCTCTTATACCCCGGGTTCTGTCGTGCCGTGCGCGAACGCACGGCACGGATGGCCATCCATCTCGACCTGACGTTACCGCCAGGCTCTAGCAGCCTACCCGATGACACGGGCGAGCAGCCCTTACCGCCATCTGCTTGGCCTTGCTCCCGATGAGGCTTGCCATGCGACCTACTGTTACCAGAGGCCCGGTGGTCTCTTACACCGCCGTTTCACCCTTACCCGTCGAGGACGGGCGGTCTGTTCTCTGTTGCGCTATCTCTCAGGTCACCCTGGGCGGACGTTATCCGCCATCGTGCTCTATGGAGCCCGGAAGTTCCTCAGCCGATCCCAATGAAGATCACGGCCGCGGCCATCAAGAGGTCTCAAGCTTGCAATTATACATAAGGTGCGGAAAAGGCGGCATCCCGCCCTGCGGTGAGGCCATGACGTTGCCCGGTTATCCTGTTTTCTCCATAGTTGGGCATAGTTGGGCGATTCGTGAACGACGCGCCGAATATCGGATGGGGCGTGTCGGGCGTGTTGTGGCGTGTCGTATGGAGACGAATCAAATCTGTAAGAGCTTGGTATGTGCGAGAAAGAGCAAGAAAACGCTGCCTATCCATTGCAGTATTTACCATGACGAACAAACGAGCCAGCCTGATAAACCGGTATCAAATCTTCTTATAGGAGACTGCTGCCAAAACCCCAGTATATACATCGTTTCATTGCAGAGAAAAGCCCGGGAATAAACATATATTCTCTGGGCGAGTTTCCGGCCGTTCACCCATTGTTCGTCTACAATGAAACATACCCGGTCGGTGATGATGCCGTTCGGAACACATATAGCGGGTTACACCGCTTGAGTTAGAGGAGGTCAACATGGAAATCGTCGTTACCGGACGCCACACGCAGGTCAAGCAAAGGTTCCGTGATGTGGTCGAGACCAAGATGAATCGTGTGACCGCTATCGCCCCGGATGCTCAGCGCGCGCAGATCGTGCTGACCCATGAGGGCAACCCGCGTCAGGCCGATACCGCCAAGCGCGTGGAAATCACCGTTATCGCCGGACGTACCGTGGTGCGTGCGGAGGCTTCCAGCACCGATGAATTCAGTGCGCTGGACATGGCGCTGGATAAGTTGACGCTGCGTCTGCGTCGTACTCGTGACCGTCGCAAGGATCACCGTCGTGGTTACGCGAACCCGGTCCCGGTGGATCTGGGTGTTATCGCCCCGGAGCCCGAGCCGGAGGTGTCGGAGGAAGAGCCGAACAACAGCCCGCAGGCTGCGGTCGCCTCCGATCTTGGCCCTGGCGAATCCGTGGAGGTCCAGGTTGGGGATACGCCGATTGTCATCCGTCGCAAGCTGCACATCGCCGAGCCTATGAGCATCGACGAGGCGCTGTACGAGATGGAACTGATCGGACACGACTTCTTCCTGTTCGTGAACAAGGAGACCGGACGCCCGTCCGTCGTCTACCACCGTCACGGTTGGAGCTACGGCGTGTTCGAAATCGACACTCCGGAGAATGTCAAGAAAGCCTGAAGGTAAGGCCTGCTGACACGATCAGCTGATACCGCATGGACCGCTTCCAATATGGAGGCGGTCCATTTTTTCGTAAAAAGGTCGAAAAATTCGACTGCTGACGGTGTGAGGCGCTATCCTGATACGCGGACACCACCACTTATCAGTCAAGGGAGAACCCAGTGGTCGATATTATTGACAAAGCCCTGCGAATGGGTGAAGGCCACCAGCTCAAGAAGCTGGAGAACGTGGCCAAGGCCGTGAACGCTCTTGAGGACGAGATCTCCGCCCTCTCTGACGAGGATCTGAAGGCCCAAACTCCGAAGTTCAAGCAGGAAATCGAAAACGGCAAGAGCCTGGACGAGATCATGCCCGAGGCGTTCGCCACCGTGCGCGAGGTCTCCAAGCGCACCCTTGGCCAGCGTCACTTCGACGTGCAGCTCATGGGCGGTGCTGCCCTGCACTGGGGCAACATCGCCGAAATGAAGACCGGTGAAGGCAAGACCCTGGTCGCCACCCTGCCCACCTATCTGAACGCTCTCGAAGGCAAGGGCGTGCACGTGGTCACCGTCAACGACTACCTCGCCAGCTACCAGAGCGAGCTGATGGGCCGTATCTACCGTTTCCTCGGCATGAACGTCGGCTGCATCATCACCGAGCAGAAGCCGCCGGAGCGCCGCAAGCAGTACAACGCTGACATCACCTACGGCACCAACAACGAGTTCGGCTTCGACTACCTGCGTGACAACATGGCATGGGAGAAGGCCGACCTCGTGCAGCGCGGTCACCACTACGCCATCGTCGATGAGGTCGATTCCATCCTCATCGATGAGGCCCGTACCCCGCTTATCATCTCCGGCCCGGCCGAAGGCGACGTGACCCGCTGGTACCGTCAGTTCGCCAAGCTGGTGCTGAAGCTCACCCGCGACGAGGACTACGACGTCGACGAGAAGAAGAAGGTCGTCGGCATCCTGGACCCGGGCATCACCAAGGTCGAGGACTTCCTCGGCATCGACAACCTGTATGAGCCGGCCAACACCGCCCTGATCGGCTACCTCAACAACGCCATCAAGGCCAAGGAACTGTTCCTGCGTGACAAGGACTACGTCGTCACCCAGGGCGAGGTGCTCATCGTCGACGAGCACACCGGCCGTATCCTGCCGGGCCGCCGCTACAACGAGGGTCTGCACCAGGCCATCGAGGCCAAGGAAGGCGTGGAGGTCAAGGCCGAGAACCAGACCTTCGCCACCATCACCCTGCAGAACTACTTCCGTATGTACGACAAGCTCGCGGGCATGACCGGTACGGCCGAAACCGAGGCCGCCGAGTTCATGAACACCTACAAGCTGGGCGTGCTGCCGATCAAGACCAACAAGCCGATGATCCGCAAGGACCAGGACGACCTCATCTACCGCACCAAGAAGGAGAAGCTGGCCGCCATCGTCAAGGACGTGGCCAAGCGTCACGCCAAGGGCCAGCCGGTGCTGCTCGGTACCGCTTCCGTGGAAAGCTCCGAAGTGGTCTCCACCCTGCTCGACGTGGCCAAGATCCCTCACCAGGTCCTGAACGCCAAGCAGCATGAGAAGGAAGCCGCCGTGGTCGCCGTCGCCGGCCGCAAGGGAGCCGTCACCGTGGCCACCAACATGGCCGGCCGTGGTACCGACATCATGCTCGGCGGTAACGTCGAGTTCCTTGCCGACGCCAAGCTGAAGTCCGAGGGCTACTCTCCGGAGGACACCCCGGAAGAGTATGAGAAGCGTTGGCCGGGCACCCTGAACGAGATCAAGGCCCAGGTCAAGGACGAGCATGAGGAGGTCAAGGAGCTGGGCGGCCTGTACGTGCTCGGCACCGAGCGCCACGAGTCCCGTCGAATCGACAACCAGCTGCGCGGTCGTTCCGGCCGTCAGGGCGATCCAGGCGAGTCCCGCTTCTACCTGTCGCTGGAAGACGATCTGATGCGTCTGTTCAACACCCAGCTGGTGGCCCAGGTCATGGCCAAGGGCATGGAGGAAGGCCAGCCGATCGAGGCCAAGTCCGTGACCAAGGGCGTGCGCACCGCACAGAAGGCCGTCGAATCCCGCAACTACGAGATTCGTAAGAACGTGCTGAAGTACGACGACGTGATGAACAAGCAGCGTACCGTCATCTACTCCGAGCGTCAGGCCGTGCTCAAGGGCGAAGACATCCACAAGGACATCCTGCGTTTCATTTCCGACACCGTCGAGTCCTACATCAAGGGTGCCAACAAGGGATCCGAGAAACCGAAGGACTGGGATTGGGAGGGCCTGTTCAAGGCGCTCAACACCGTGATCCCCACCAAGGTCGACGAAGACGAGGTCAGGAAGATCGTCGGCGGCCTCAAGGGTGCGAAGGCCGTCGAGGCCGTGCGCGACCTGATCGTCGAGGACGCCAGGCAGCAGTACGGCGAAATGGAGGAGACCATCGGCGAGACCGGCTTGCGTGATCTCGAACGCCGCGTGGTGCTCGCCGTGCTCGACCGCAAGTGGCGCGAGCACCTTTACGAGATGGATTACCTCAAGGACGGCATCGGCCTGCGTGGCATGGGCCAGCGCGACCCGCTGGTCGAATACCAGCGCGAAGGCTACCAGATGTACAACTCCATGATCGAGGCCATTAAGGAGGAGACCGTCCAGCTGCTGTTCCACATCGACATCAAGCAGGTCGCCACCACCGACGAGGCCGTTGACGAGGTCGAGGAGACCGCCGAAAGCGCCGACACCATCGCCGTGGCCTCCGGCCCCGACGAGAACGGCGAATCCGTGGTCGAGGCCGCCGAGGGCGAAGTCGAGGAAGAGGACGAGGATACGGACGCCAAGCAGGCGATCGCCGAATCCGCAGCCGCCTCCGGGGCCGGCGAGTCCACGCTGCCTGTTGCCGGACCGGCTCCGATCAGCCACGCCGAAGGCAAGGTCCCGGTTTCCAAGCGTCCGAAGAGCGAAGAGCTCAAGACGCCGTGGGCCGACGGCCGCACCTTCCCTGGCACTGGCAAGAACGCCCCGTGCCCGTGCGGTTCCGGCCGCAAGTACAAGATGTGCCACGGCCAGAACGAGAAGTGACGCATCGCTAGTTAGTAACTAGCTCATGGCTCCCCACACGGGGAGCCATTTTCTATGCGGTTCATCAGCATGTATTCGTGCGGTGCCGTACGCGCGGGACGGCACGCGATTTTCGCGGATTTTGACGTCGTATCCCACACTGTTGCGGGATGGCACGAGTGTCAATCGATTGACTAGCGTGGCGTCCCGCAGTACGAATTACGGAATCGTTGAAATTCCGCCATTCTCGGTGTTATGGTGTCACGGTCCGCAAAGGGTGATGTGGGACGGCACGGCTCAAACGGCGAAAATGAGCTGCCGTCCCGCAGTTTTACGGGATAGCACAAAAAAGAGGCTTCTGCTGTTTTCGTGGGTTGTCGGGCGCGCCGCTCGTCCAACTGACGATGTGGAACCCGTCGGGCGCGCGTTCGGCGTTCGGGCACCACTCATGCACGCATGAGTCGATCCACCGGGCCCCGTCCCCGGCGACGACCCTGATGGAGGCGCGCTGTTCGGGCGTCAACGTTTGGAAGAACAGGCCGAACACGTCCCTGCCGTACCCGTCGTGCGCCCATATCGCCCGATGCCGTTCGTGGTCGACGACCACGGTGATGCACGTGTGGCCTTTGCGGTAGCTGGTCTCGTCCACGCCGATCGACGTGAGGCCGCCGAACGGAGACGGCATCGACGCTTTCAACCGTTCAGCGACCCTATGGGCGGCGTCTTCCGGCGGCGCGCCACGCGACGTGCGGAAAACCGCTTACGGTCTTCTGGTTCGCGACGCTCATCGGCCACGCGCGTTCCGATTCGAAATCGCGTGTGGACCGGCTGCCCGGCTCGGCCCACGGCACGGAAGCGACCACGACGCCGCACGCCGCCGCCCTGGTCATGCCCGCGGCACCTCCTTCCGCATCGGGAGCATCGGAGCATACCCGCACGTGGACGCACCCGGATCTCGAGCACGGGTTCGGAACGCGGCGGCGAATCCGTGATCCGCGCATCCTCTGCAACCGTGCCTTTGACGTTCGGCAATCCGGTGAATGGGCTTTTGCCCAGGCGTTCTTCGTGATTCATTTCTTTGGTCGGAAAACAGAATACGCGGGAACGCCCCTCACGCTTACGAAACCAACGGCTCGACGACGAACCGACATCCACGAAAACAGCAATAGCGCCATATTTTGCAATATGGAAGATTCAGGGCCTTGAAATGACGAACCATTACAATGAGCGGCGAACATACATCACACGGCGTAGGAAACGCCAAGGAGGGCATCATGGCCGAGATCACATGGAAGTCGATTCTCACCAAGCTGGTCGGGGGAGACCACCTTACTGCTGAGGAATCGGAGTGGTTCGTGGACGACCTGATGCAAGGTAACGCCAATCCGGCCGCCGTGGGTGCCGCGCTCGCTATGCAGCAGCAGCTGGGACTGACCGCCGACGAGGTGCGTGGTGCCGCCAAGGCCATGGTCTCCCACGCCGTGCCGCTGAACGTTTCCGGTGGGACCACCGACATCGTGGGCACCGGTGGTGACGGCTTCGCCACCGTGAACCTGTCCACCATGGGCTCCGTGGCCGCCGCCGCAGCCGGCGTGAAGATCGTCAAGCACGGCAACCGCGCTGCATCTTCGAAGTGCGGTGCCGCCGATGTGCTCGAAGCCCTTGGCCTGCCGCTGGATCTGAAGCCGGAAGCCGTCGGCGAAGTGGGCGACGAGGTGGGCATCACCTTCGCGTTCGCCCGCACTTTCCACCCGGCCATGCGTTTCGTGGGGCCGATTCGCGCCGCGCTGGGCATCCCGTGCGTCTTCAACATCCTGGGGCCGCTGACCAACCCCGCCAACCTAGCACACGTGGCCATCGGCTGCGCCAACCGCAAGGTGAGCCCGATTATGGCAGCCGTGTACGCCAGCCGTGGACAGTCTGGCTTGGTCTACACCTCCCACGAGGGCATGGACGAACTTGCCCCCACCGGCCCGGTTTCCGTCTGGGAGATTCGCGACGGCAAGGTTACCGAGTCCGAGTTCGATCCGACTGTGGATCTGGGCTTGGCCAAGATTACCGTCGAACAGCTCAAGGGCGGCGTTCCGGACGTCAACGCCAACGCATTCAAGGACTTCCTGGCCGGCAAGGACATTCCGTCCCGCACCACCGCACTGCTCAACGCCGCCTCCGCCATCGTGGCCGACGGCAATCTGGTCGGCAACGGCACACTGGCCGAGCGTTTCGCCGAAGCCTACAAGCTGGCCGAGGAAACCGTCGATTCCGGCAAGGCCGAAGCCCTGTTCGACAAGTGGATCGAAACCGCCAAGTCCAAGGCGTGATACACCGTACTCAGCCTCCTCTGATGAGGGGGGCTTATGTGTCTATATGGCGACTGTTATGGCGGCCGTGGCCTTGTGCGTGACTGCGACGCGCGGCACTTCGGTTGGTGCCGCTGATGTGCCGGTTGTGCCGGCCAAAGGGGACGTGACGATCCGTCTCAACTGGTGGGGAGGCGACGCCCGCATCAAGGCCATGATTGCCGAGTTACAGGAGTCCATCGACTTCAATTCGTGACCTATCGTGGCTCGACCGCAATTACGGACGAGACACGCCCGCAATACATTGGTTCGCTATCTCTCACACCTCGCCTACAAACAGCCCACTGGGCTGTTCGCTTAACGGCTCAGCCTCAGAGAGGGGAGCCAAGGACCACACAGCCTACGCGAGCTACACCCTCGCGCCGTCGTCGTAATAGCCGCCCTGATCACCGGGGCGGTCTTTGCGGTTGAGAATTTTGGCCACCAATCCACCCAAGCCCAAAATGACGCCCAGCCCGAAGAGAATATTGAGCAGCGCGCCCAAGAGAGGAATCGCGTTCAAGCCGGGGACGAATATCATCACCGCTTCGCCTACGAGACCAATGATAAGCAACGCCGTCAGCAGTACCGTAGACGCTTTGACCGGACCAAGATCAGGGTTCGGGGGAGTGAAGCCGCCATCATCATAGGTGTCCATCACATTATCGGTATCCAGCCAGCTGGAGCCGGTGAAATCACGGGGACCTGACTGCTTGCCTTTTTTGCCGCCACGGCTCGGGCGAGCATCATCGGTGAACGAGCCGATATCCAAGTCATCTACGGAAAGCAGCGCCTCCTTCTCGCGTTTCTTGGCCTGCTTCTCGAACTTTTTGGCCTGCCTGGAGGAAGCCACGTCATGCAAGTCGGCCTGATGCTCGGCTTCGAACGCGGCCCACGCCGCATCCAAATCGTTCATGTCATGCGATTGCGGTGTATCGGCACCATTCGTGGCCGGTCCGGCGGCACCGGGAGTCGACGACTTGGACGAAGTATCGGAATCCTGTCCGTTGCCCGGCGTGGGGGTTGGCCGCTCTCCGTCGGCATTGCTATTCTGGTTCTCAGTCATAACTGTCACTCTAATCAGGCGACCGGCCAATGGCTAGTTCGTCTGCGGGAGGAATGCCAAGTGCTCTACTGGTTCTTCGTCAAAGGTCTCGGCCCTATTGCTCATCATCGTTTGAGCCCTGCTGTCAGCGGACTGAATAACGTGCCTCGAGAGGGTGGCGCGATTATCGCAGCCAACCATCTGGCGGTGATTGACGATGCTTTGATTCCGATTACCTGCCCGCGCATGGTGCACTTCATGGGCAAAGCCGAATACTTCGAGGGCAAGGGATTGAAGGGCAAGTTCAAGAAGTGGTGGTTCACGTCCGTGGGCGTGTTCCCGGTTGATCGTTCCGGTGGCAGCAAGTCGCTTGGCGCACTCGAGCATGCACGCGAGATTATCGAGGATGGGCACCTGTTCGGTATCCACATTGAAGGCACGCGCAGCCCAGACGGTCGACTGTACAAGGGACACACCGGTGCCGCACGACTTGCGCTCGAGACCGGTTGCCCGATTGTTCCGACCGCCATCATCGGCTCGGACAAGCTGCAGCCGATTGGCACGTCGATTCCCAAGAAGGGCAAGACCAAGGTGCTGTATGGCAAGCCGATTGAGGTTGCCAAGAAGCCGGCCAATGAGATTACACATGATGATTTGCGTTCGCTGACCGATCGTGTTTCCGTCGCAATCCAGAAAATGAGCGGTCAGGAATTCGTGAACGAATACGCCCAGAAGGTCAAGGCCGAGCTCAAGGCCCAACAGGCCGCCGAAGAAGCCGAATGATATGTGTTGGCTCCCCTCAGCGAGGGGAGCCAGTTGATTACTCTCACACGATGGCGAGGGTGATGACGGTGGGGTTGCCGTTGGCATCGCGCAGGCGAATCTTGCCGCCGTTGGATAGATCCGTATCCCCGCTTTTCACGGTACGTACCGTGCCGAACAGACCACCGAGCACCTTGTCGGTTTTCACCTCGAAACCGAGAGCCTCAAGCGTCTTGGTCACGGCGCTTTCCTGTTTGCCGACAAGGCCGGACGGTATCGTCGCCATCTCCGGACCCTTGGAAATCACCACGTCCACGCTGTCTCCCCACTTCAACTGGGCTCCGGCTTCCTGAGACGCGGAAATGACTTGGCCAGCCTCGACCTTGTCATCGTACTGTTCGGTGACATTGGCCGTGAGCTTCAACTCGCCGAGCGCGGCTTGCATCTCATCCTGGGTCTTACCGACGATGTTAGGCATGGTCACCGGCATCGGTCCCTTGCTCAAAGTAACCGTCACCTCATCGTTGTGCTTGGCTGTGGTACCGGGATCAGGGGAGATCGTCAATGCCACACCCTGCGGCGTGTCCATCGAATACTCATCCTTCGACTCGTCATGCTTGACATTATCGAAGCCGGCCTTCTTGAGCGCGTTCAACGGGTCCTTGCCATTGGCCGAATTCGCGTCGAGAATATCCTTCGGGATGGTGGTCATCCGCACGCCCTTGGACACCACCACCGTAAGCTCCTGATTGGCTCGCTTGCTTATGCGGCTGTTCACAACGGCCTTGGTCTTGTTCACGGAAGAAGAGATGATCTTGCCTTCCGCCACGTCGTCGCTGTATTCCTTGTGCGTCTTGTAGGGGATGCCGAGAGCCTTCAACGTGCTCTCATACGTGGCCCAATCCGCGCCGGCCAACGAGCATTCGGTGCTTGCATTCGCATCGCAGGTCACGTCATCCGGCTTGGGCACACTCCAATAGCTGCCCGGTCCGGCAAACCACCACCAGCCGGCGGTTCCGCCGATTGCAGCCAGTACCAGCACGATCACCAGTACGATGATGAGCGGTTTTTTGCTGCGCTGCTTCTTTGGCCCGGTGCCGTTGGAAGCGACGTCCGGCTCATCGGAAAAGGCAAGCGCTCGGGTGAAGGCATCGCCGGCCTGAGGCAGCACTTGTGTCTCGCTGCCGGACTGTGCCATGATTTGCGTCTTATGGGGAGCCGAAGCATTGGCTGGCGTCGACGAATCAAGTGCCGTGGTGGGGGCGACCGGAGGAGCCGGAGGATTGACGTCTGCGGCGCCACCGGTATCGACGGTATTGCTTGCGACATCATCGGCCAAAAACGCTGGTACGGACGGCTTGAACGTTGCTGCACCGGCAGGTACGCCGGTCAGCGGGGCCTGCTCGGCGATATTGCCTACCAGCGCTGCAGCGGTGGCATCGGTATGATCACCTCCGATGGGTTCGGCATGCAAACGGTATTGCCACGCCTCCAGCGGCAATTTGGCGGCCAACTGGCTCAATTCCTCAGCTGCTGCCGCGCCATCGGTGGGGCGGGCATCCACCTGACGCGCGGTCAGATGGGCGATGAACGCCGCCACGGACGGATCAATGCCCTGACAGACCGTGGCCACGGACGGCACGTCCTCATGAACATGCTTGAAAACAAGCGTCACCGGATTATCCGAATCGAACGGCACCTTGCCGGTCAGCATCTCCCATGCCATGATGCCCACCGAATACAGGTCGCCTTGCGCGGTGGCCTGATTGTTCTCGATCATTTCGGGAGCCAGATAAGCGGCGGTGCCCAATAGCATGCCGGTGGAGCTCAATGTGGCCTGGCTGGCGGCCTTGGCCAGACCGAAATCGGTGATCTGCACATGGCCGCGATCATTGATCAAAATGTTCTCGGGCTTGATGTCACGGTGGACCACGCCGGCGCGATGCGCGGAAGCCAGACCATCCAGCGTCTCCGCGACCACGCGCAGCGTCTCACGCACGGAGAATGTGCCTTGGGTGTTCATCTCATGCCGCAGATTGACGCCATGCACATATTCCATGACCAGAAAATCAAGTCCATTGAACTCGCCGGTGTCATACACCTGAACGATGTGCGGGTTGGCGATGGACGCGGCCGAATTGGCCTCGCGGCGGAACCGTTCGACGAACTGCTCCCGATGCGGGCCTTTGGCGAGTTGTGTGTGCATGACCTTAATCGCCACGGTGCGCCCCAGACGCTCATCGACGGCCTCATACACGGTGGCCATACCACCCTCGGCGATATTGCGCACGATGCGGTAGCGTCCCTCAATCATCTGCGCGGGCTCGTTCTCACTCATGTTGTATCGTACGGTTCCTTTAATCACGACTAAACACGTTCAGTGTACATGGCCCCGGTTACGCGGCCGGAGCATCAGCGCATAGTTTTCATGGGTTTTCACCGGTGTCCATGGTCTCATGGTCCGGCGGCTCGCATTGCGGACTATCGCAAGGATTCGGGGATGAATCGCGCACAAGCCTCGGTCAGACGGCGTTGCGCTTCGGAATTCAGCTCAAGACCGGCAATCGCCTTACGGGACTCACCCCATAGGGCAGCGATGCGCTCGCGGGATCGATCAAGAGCACCGGTCGACGTGAACAGTTCAATGGTGCGGGCCACCTGGTTGTCATTGCGACAATCCGCTTCGAAGATGGCAATCAGATCGGCCTTATCCGCCGTATCTGCCGCAGACAGAGCATCAGCCAACAGCACTGTGCGTTTGCCTTCTCGGATGTCTCCGCCAATTGGTTTTCCGGTATTGCGGCTTGATCCGACGACATCCAACAGGTCATCCGCCAGTTGGAACGCCAGTCCGAGCGGCCGGCCGACGGCCAACGCGCAATGTCTGGCCTGATCCGGGCTCTCTCCTGCGGCCAGCAGTGCAAGCAGCAGTGGAGCGATGGTGGTGTAACTGGCTGTCTTCCAGCGGAATACGTTCAATGAGGCGTTCGCCAGAGCTTCGGGATTAGACAGCGGGGTCATCTCGACGGCCAAGTCCAGTACCTGGCCGATTTCCACCTCGCGCTGCATGGTAAGAAACGCCTCGTTCAGGGCATCGGTGTTGGGAAGACGGCTGGCGGACCGGCGTGTGATTTCAATGCAGGCAGTGGCCAGAATGTCGCCGAGCATCAGGCCCAAGCCACGGCCTATGGCACCGCTGTGTACGGCCTGCTCCAAGGCATGATGTGCGGAAGGCTTGCCCCGGCGCAGATCGGATTCGTCGATGATGTCGTCATGCACCAGTGCGGCCGTCTGAAACACTTCAATGGCGCAGGCTAGGTCGATCATGGCGTCACGCCGATCAGGAGTCACGTCGCCGGCAAGAATATCGAAGGCGTCCAATGCGAGCAGCGCACGCAGTCGTTTGCCTCCTTGGCTGGAGGAGGCGGCTTGGTCCACAACCTGTTCCATCACCGGTTTCAGGGCGTCGGCAACCTCGTCGGTGGCGGGGGCGGCAGTCAGTTCCCGCACCAACTGAATGATGCGTGGCTCGATGATTTCGCGGTTGTTAGCAGTTGTGCACATGCCTAATAACTTATCCACAGGGTTTGAAGAACACAAGAACGTTGGAAATCAAGGGTTTTGAAGCTAGAACCACAATGGTCGTTTTTTCCTGCGTCATACGGCGTTTTCAGCCATAGTGGGCACACCCACTCGGTGCGTGAGCTACCTGGCTCAGCGTGCACCACAACACCAATAGATTGCACACCATTAGTCAAGGAGGACATGATGAACAACAACACGCCGCACAAGCCGCGTAAGAGCCGACACGCCAAACGGCACGCCGCCGAGCAGACGGAGCCCTTTGGCTTTGACGAGTTGGAGACGAGATCACAGGAATTTCGCAATGATCGCCGACTTCGAGGCGCGCAACAGGCTAATGCCGACTGGGTGGCCGAACCATTGGACGAATGGCTGTCTTGCCTCGATGCCGGGAACACCGACCTAGGCCGAGAGACGATGGCCGCGTTTGCGGTGGGCATGCGCGAGACCTTATCGATTCGTGATGCGCTGATTCTCTCGTTGGTTATTGATGAAAGCCGTTGCCCCAAGTCATGGCTCATGGAATTCGCGGCGCGACCGCATCTGGCGCGTACGAGAACACGAATGGGCGAGCTGCTGACCTGCGCATTCGAGGATGAAGGCATGATGCCGGATAAGGAGCGTTGCCATACCGGCATCGGTATGTTGCTCGATATCGCCGAAGCCTCACCGGTGCCGTACTGCATACAGCCATTGGCCGTAATCGCCTACACCTTATGGTGGCTGGGCGATCCGCGAGCAATGGTGTTCGCCTTGCGATGCCTGCTGCTCGATGAGGATTGTTCGCTGGCGGCGATGATATTCTCAGCCGCCGATCGAGGCGTGGCACCGGCATGGTGCTCGGGCTGAGTGAACCGAAACGGCGGATTTCCGAGGTTTTACGCGCGATGCGCGGAAGGAAAGCGTGTGGTGATCGGCAACACGTCGGGCAACGATGTGGGAATAATCGTCCGTGGAGGGTGGTTTACTCACATAGTTGACGATTTGCCCTTGCCAGAAGTGGGCCCATGTGGTATATGCACTTCACGGCGAGAGATCAGGAGGAGCAGTTTTGGCCACGAAGGAAACGACGGCAACCAAGCAGACAGCCGAGTCCAGCGAGGAGACCGAGACCAAGAAGAAGGCCAGCTCTACGACCACCGCACGCAAGACTTCCGCCAAGAAGTCCAAGTCCGCAGAGCCCTCGAAAAAGACCACGCGCAAGTCCGCTGCGAAGAAAACCGCGAAGAAGGCCAAGGACGATGAGCTCGTCAAAGACGAGGACACTCAGGTCGATGACGAGCTTGATGACGATGCCGAGGTCAACGACGACGATTTGGACGTTGACGACCTCGACGAGGATCTTGACGACGTTGACGAAGACGATGCCGACGACGAAGACCTCGATGAGGACGATGCCGACGACGATGATGTGGAAGACGACGAGGACGAGGAAGAAGCCAAGTCCAAGGCACCCGAGCAGCCCAAGGAAAAGGGTGCCTACGTGGTCTCCGACACGGATGATGAGGAAGAAAACATCATCCCCTCGGGCAATCCGAAGCGTCGTGTGATTGCGGCCGGCGCAACCGCCGACCCGGTCAAGGACTACCTGAAGCAGATCGGCCGTGTGAGCCTGCTGAATGCCGAGCAGGAAGTCGACCTGTCCGAGCGCATCGAGGCCGGCCTGTACGCCCAGCACCTGCTCGACACCGAAAGCGAAGGCATGGAGTTCAAGCGCAAGCGTGAACTCAAGTGGGCCGCCGCCGACGGCAAGAAGGCTAAGGACCATCTGCTGGAAGCCAACCTACGACTTGTGGTCTCGCTCGCCAAGCGCTACACGGGTCGCGGCATGCTCTTCCTTGATTTGATCCAGGAAGGCAACCTTGGTCTGATTCGTGCCGTCGAGAAGTTCGACTGGAAGAAGGGCTTCAAGTTCTCCACCTACGCCACGTGGTGGATTCGTCAGGCCATCACCCGTGCCATGGCCGATCAGGCCCGCACCATTCGCGTGCCTGTGCACATGGTCGAAGTGATTAACAAGCTGTCCCGTGTACAGCGCCAGATGCTGCAGGATCTGGGGCGTGAACCTACGCCGGACGAGCTGGCCCGCGAGCTGGATATGCCGGTTGAGAAGGTGCAGGAAGTGCAGAAGTACGGCCGCGAGCCGATTTCCCTGCACACCCCGCTTGGCGAGGATGGCGATTCCGAGTTCGGTGACCTCATTGAGGATACCGACGCCATCGCTCCGTCCGACGCCGTGGCCTTCTCCCTGCTGCAGGAACAGTTCAAGCAGGTGCTGGAAACCCTGTCTCCGCGTGAGGCCGGCGTCATCAAGATGCGCTATGGCCTGGAAGACGGCCAGCCGAAGACGCTGGACGACATCGGCCGTGTGTATGGCGTGACCCGTGAACGCATCCGTCAGATCGAGTCCAAGACCATGTCCAAGCTGCGCCACCCATCCCGTTCGCAGACCCTGCGCGACTTCCTGGATCAATGATCATCTGGCTCCCCTCTGTGAGGGGAGCCAAGCATTTGAAGAGAAAAATAGGACTGTATGCCCAAAGAAGAATACGGTGCCAAGGACCTAGCTGTTCTTGAGGGCTTGGATGCGGTACGCAAGCGTCCGGGCATGTACATCGGCACCACCGACTCGCAGGGGCTTATGCACTGCCTGTGGGAGATCATCGACAACTCCGTGGACGAGGCCTTGGCCGGCTTCTGCAACGACATTGTGGTCACCCTGCACACCGACGGTTCCGTGGAAGTCGCGGACAATGGCCGAGGCATCCCGGTGGACAAGGAACCGAAAACCGGCCTGTCCGGCGTGGAGGTCGTACTGACCAAACTGCACGCCGGTGCCAAGTTCGGCAACTCGTCTTATAACGCCGTCGGTGGCCTGCACGGCGTGGGCTCCTCCGTGGTCAATGCCCTGAGCTCCCGACTGGACGTCGAAGTGGATCGTGACGGCAAGACGCACCACATGACCTTCCACCAAGGTCACCCTGGCGTATACACGGATGCCGACCCGGCCAATCCGTCTCCCGATTCCCCGTTCAAGCGCACTCGCAAGAACCGACCCACCGAGCTGGAAATCATCGGCAAGGTATCTCCCAAAACCACTGGTACCCGTATTCGCTACTGGTATGATCCGGAGATCTTCAACAAAACCGCCGAGTTCTCATACGAACAGCTCATCGACCGCGTGCGTCAGACCAGCTTCCTGGTGCCCGGCCTCAAAATCACCATCATCGACGAAAACGTACCGGAAACGGCGGCGACTGACACCGTCGAGGCCACTGATGACGCAACAGTCGAACCTGCGCAAGACCAGGCACCGGCCTTGGATGTCTCGTCCGACGATGCCGAACTCTTCGACGACTCCGCCGAATCCCAGTCCGACGATGCCGAGAGCCCGGCCGAGGAGGACTTCTCGCTGACGGCCGGCGACCAGGTCGTCGATGGCGCGTTCGGCGAACAGCCCGCGCACCCGCGCGTCGTGGAATTCCTGCACACAGGCGGCGTCAAGGACTTCGTCGACTTCCTGTCCAAAGGCGAGCCGATCTCCGACATCTGGCGCATCCAAGGCGAGGGCACCTATAAGGAGGAGACCCAGGCCGTGGGTGAGGGCGGCGAACTGCACGCCCAGGAAATCGAACGCACCTGCGGCGTGGACATCGCCCTGCGATGGGTCAACGGCTATGACACCACAATCATGAGCTTCGTGAACATCGTGGAGACGCCCGGCGGCGGTACTCACGTGGACGGTTTCATGAACGCCATCACCAAGCAGATTCGCAAGGCGGTGGAAGACAACGCCCGCAAGCTCAAGGTGAACATGAAGGACTCCGCCATGAAGGTGGAGCGCGACGATATCCAAGCCGGACTCGTGGCCGTGGTCACCGCACGCGTGGCCGAACCTCAGTTCCAAGGCCAGACCAAGGATGTGCTCGGCACCGCGCAGGTCAAGCCGATCGTCACCCGGCTCACCGACAAGCAATTCGGCGAGATGATCACCGGCTCCAAGCGCGGGTACAAGGAACAATCCGGCCGCGTGCTGGAGAAGATCGTCGGCGAAATGCACGCACGCATCCAGTCGCGCAAGGCCAAGGAGGTCACGCGCCGCAAGAACGCGCTCGAATCCGCCTCGATGCCGGCCAAACTCTCCGACTGCCAGCCGGGCAATGACGACGTGGCCGAACTGTTCATCGTCGAGGGTGATTCCGCACTCGGTACCGCCAAGGCCGCCCGCAACGCCGGTTTCCAAGCTCTGCTGCCGATTCGAGGCAAGATTCTGAACGTGCAGAAGGCGTCGATCACGCAGATGCTCTCCAACAAGGAGTGCGCGGCCATCATCCAGGTGGTGGGCGCCGGCTCCGGCCAGAGCTTCGACATCGAACAGTCGCGCTACCACAAGATCATCATGATGACCGATGCCGATGTGGATGGCGCGCACATCCGTATCCTGCTGCTGACGCTGTTCTACCGGTACATGCGGCCGCTTATCGAACACGGCTACGTGTATGCCGCAGTGCCGCCGCTGCACCGCATCGCGTTGACAGGCTCGCACAAGGGCGAATATATCTACACGTATTCCGATGACGAGCTGGCCGGCAAACTGGCCGACCTCGACAAGAAGCGCATCGGATACAACGACGACATCCAGCGATACAAGGGTCTGGGCGAGATGGACGCCGACCAGTTGGCGGACACCACCATGGACCCGCGCACGCGTATGCTGCGCCGCATCCGCATGGAGGACGCCGCCCAGGCATCCGAGATCTTCAGCCTGCTGATGGGCGACGACGTGCCGCCGCGCAAGCAGTTCATCGTCGACAACGCCGACGATTTCGACCGCTCCAAGATCGATACCTGATCGAAGACGTCGCTGATAATGACATCGTGCTTACCGAGAATTTCCGTAATTGGCGTTTGAGGTGAGCACGTTGTCATATGTTTTATGCGTGTTGCCCATGAGTCATTCGATAGACTGATGACATCGTTATCACAACCGGTGTCATACTGTGAATGGGAGATGGAACATGGCCAGTCTGTTGCTTGCCGTCATCTATGTGGCGTTTATCAGTCTGGGATTGCCGGATTCGCTACTCGGATCCGCATGGCCCACCATGAGCCAGGATCTGAACGTGCCGGTGGCGTGGGCCGGCGGCATCTCCGCGGTGATTTCCATGTTCACGATCGTCTCGGCGCTGCTTTCGGACCGAATGACATTGAAATTCGGGGCAGGCAAGGTCACCGCCGTTTCGGTGGCGTTGACTGCGGCGGCCTTGGCCGGTTTCTCCGTTACCTCGAATTACTGGGTGCTGTTGGCCATCGCCATACCATACGGCCTTGGCGCGGGCGGAGTGGATGCGGCGCTCAATAACTACGTAGCCATTCACTACGAAAGCCGGCATATGAGCTGGCTGCACTGCATGTGGGGCGTCGGCGCATCGGTCGGCCCCTACATCATGGGCTATGCGCTCTCTCAAGGCCAAGGTTGGCCGTGGGGCTATCGGTACATCGCGATCCTGCAGGTGATGCTGACCGTCATCCTGGTGCTGAGCCTGCCACTGTGGAAGAAACGTGGCGCAATTGCGGTCGGCGAATCGACCGATGACACCGCATCATCTGACGGCAATGCCGAGAGATTTGGCACTGCTGAAGGGGTGTCTGTTGCCGAACGCAAACCGCTCGGCGTGGCCGGCGTGCTCGCCATTCGCGGTGCCAAGGAAATCCTCGTGATGTTCTTCTGCTACTGCGCCGTCGAATCCACGGCGGGCCTGTGGGCCTCCAGCTATATGGTGATGCACAGCGGCATCGACAAGATCACCGCCGCCAGCTGGGCCAGCCTATTCTACGTAGGCATCACCGTGGGTCGTGCGCTTTCCGGCTTCCTGACCATGCGATTCAAGGACCCGGTCATGATTCGCCTCGGCCAAGTGCTGGTGTTCGCCGGCATCCTCACCATGTTCGTGCCATTGCCTCACCACCTTGGCGTGGTCGTTGGGCTGGTGGTCATCGGCTTCGGGTGCGCGCCGATTTATCCGTGCGTCATCCACTCGACGCCGGCCTACTTCGGCGAAGACAAATCGCAGGCCATCGTCGGCGTGCAGATGGCCTGCGCCTATGTGGGCTCACTGCTCATGCCGCCACTGTTCGGCATCATCGCGCAATATGCGACAATCAGTCTCTACCCGTGGTATTTGCTGGTGCTCTTGGTGCTGATGGTGGCCATGCACGAGCGTCTTCGCAAGTTGCGCGGCTGATCATATGCGCATTTGGGCCCGACGCCTACTATGCTTGGAGCCCATGGTGATAAGTGGAGAAGAACATGAACAGATGCCCGAGCCCGTACGGGAACGATTGAGAGCGCTGAAGGATGCGCCGGGCTCGGTAATCGTGGTCGGCTCGATGAACGCCGATTACACCGTAACCACTAAACGACTACCCAAGCCAGGTGAAACCGTCAATGGTGGTGCCATGAAAGTGCTGCCGGGCGGCAAGGGCGCGAATCAGGCATCTGCCGCCGCTCGTCTCGGTGTCAATGTCCAGTTGCTGGGCGCGGTGGGCGAGGACTCCAACGCGGACTTCCTATTAAGCAAGCTGGATGAGGCCGGCGTCGACACCGCCGATATCCTGCATGTCGAAGGCCCCAGCGGCACCACGGTAATCACCGTGAGCGCTGAGGGCGAGAACACCATCGTCTATTCGCCGGGTTCCAATGCCAAGGCAAGTGCCGGCTATGTGCAATCACATCGCACGACCATCGCCGAATGCGCGGTATTGGGACTGTGTTTGGAGAGCCCGATTGCCACCGTTATCGCCGCCGCGCAGACCGCGCATGACGCTGGCGTGACCGTGCTGCTCAACGACTCGCCATTTATGGACGAGCTGCCTCACGAACTGGTGGAAGCCACGGATATTCTGCTGGTCAACCAGCATGAAGTGGCTCAACTGCTGGGCCTGCCGGATGATGACGTGGAATCACTCGACTGGTATGAGGTCGCCGAACGATTCACCGATTACGGATTCGACCGGGCGATAGTGACGCTTGGTGCGTCGGGATCGGTGGTGATCGAGAACGGACGTTGGCATCGCGTATCCGCCGCGCAAGTCAATGCAGTGGACACCACCGGTTGCGGCGACTCGTTCATGGGGACCGTGCTGGCTGGCTTGGCCGCCGGTCATACGCTGCTGCAATCCGCGCAAATCGGCTCCTACGTCTCCGCCTATGCGGCCACCAAGCTTGGTGCCCAAAGTGCCTACGGTACCGCCGAAGAAGTCATCGCCTACTTCAGCTGACCTATAATCGTACATATGTACGAAAGCCTGAGCCTGTTTTCCGAACCCACCAAGATGTGGTTCGAGCATGCCTTCGGTCAGCCGACCGAGGCACAGGCTCAGGCATGGCCGGCAATCCATTCCGGTCGCAATGTCTTGGTCATCGCCCCTACCGGTTCCGGTAAAACATTGGCCGCGTTTCTCTCAGCCATCGACCGATTGATGACCGTGCCACGCACGCGGCGTGCCGGTGTGCGTGTGCTGTATATCTCGCCGTTAAAGGCGCTCGCGGCCGATGTGGCCAAGAACCTAGAACAGCCTTTGGAGGGCATTGCTGCACAATGCGAGGCGCAAGGGCTGCCCGTGCCGAAGATCGCGGTCGCCACTCGTTCAGGCGACACCACCGCACAGGAGCGGCGGCGCATAGCCTCCCATCCACCGGATATCCTCGTTACCACGCCAGAATCGTTGTATTTGTTGCTCACTTCGAAGGCAGGGCGGATTCTCGGCACTGTCGATACGGTGATCGTCGATGAGATTCATGCAGTGGCGGGCACCAAGCGCGGCGCACATTTGGCGGTAAGTCTGGAACGGCTGGAGAACCTTGTCACAGAATCGCGCAAGCGAGATGCAATCGATGCAGATGCTGATGAGGGCGGTGATGCCGCCGTCGATGCTGGCCGTGGCGATCGTCATATGCAGCGCATTGGTCTATCCGCTACGGTGAATCCGCCTGAAAAGGCGGCGCGATTCCTGGGCGGCGGGCAACCGGTTACCATCGTGAATCCCGGTGGGCGGCCTGCAATGGATTTGCGCATGATTGAGCCGTTGGAAAACATGCGTGATTTGCAGTCCGTGAATGCCAAGCAGCGTGTCGGTGGCGTGGATGCTGAACGGTCCGCTCCGCATATCAGTGGTGTCACGCCGGCCATGCAGCGACTTGCTGAACGCAGGGGCATTGTGCCGGTGGATGATAGAGATGTTTCTTCCACTTCTGGGGACGATTCTGATGCGAGTGATGCGTTCGATTCCTCCGCGTTGGTTGGAGCGGCGGGCGACCGTACCTCCGGTTCCATTTGGCCCGTGGTGGAACGCAGTATTTTGGATGAGATTCTCGCGCACCGCACTACATTGGTGTTCGTTAATTCGCGTGGTGTGGCTGAGAAACTCACTGCGCGCTTGAACGATCTGTATGCGCAGACCCGGCATGGCACCAATCCCGACACTGTGCGGGATCTGGGCTCTCCGGAAGGCCGCGAAGGGTTCTCCACGCATTACGATGCTGTGGTCGGCTCCACCACCATGCTTGTCGGCTCACATGAGGGCGATGATGTCATCGCCATGGCTCATCATGGGTCGGTTTCCAAAGACCGTCGCAAAATGATTGAGGAACGGCTTAAACGTGGTGAATTGCGTTGCGTGGTGGCCACCTCCAGTTTGGAGCTCGGCATTGATATGGGCTCGGTCGACTTGGTGATTCAAGTCGATACGCCGTTGTCGGTCTCCTCCGGATTGCAGCGTGTAGGCCGTGCCGATCATCAGGTCGGTGGCGTCTCTCACGCATTGTTCTACCCGCTCACCCGTCAGCAGATTGTCACTGGGGCCGCAAGTCTGGAAGCCATGATTGCCGGCGATATAGAACCATTGGCCGTGCCGCGCAATCCGCTCGATATTCTTGCCCAGCAGACCGTGGCCGCTGCCGCGATGCACGATTTGAACGCTGATGACTGGTATGCCACAGTGCGTCATGCTGCGCCGTTTGCCGAACTGCCACGTGACATGTTCGATGCGGTAATCGGCATGATGTCCGGCGAATACAACAGCGAGGAATTCTCGGCCTTCCGGCCGCGACTGGTATGGAATCGGGATAATGGCCTGATTTCCGCCCGTCCCGGTTCGCAGAAAGTGGCCGTTACCTCTGGCGGTACGATTCCCGATCGAGGGCTGTACACCGTGGTCCTGCCTGAGGCGGACGCCGGCAAAGGCCAGCGTCGCGTCGGCGAGTTGGATGAGGAGATGGTCTACGAATCGCGCGTGGGCGATGTCATTACGCTCGGCACCTCCACATGGCAGATTCAGGAAATCACCCGTGATCGTGTGGTCGTGACTCCGGCTCCGGGCCGCACCGCCCGCCTGCCGTTCTGGCACGGTGAAGGCGCTGGCCGTGACTACGGTTTCAGCCGTACCATAGCCCGCTTCACCCGAGAAATCGCCGCCGGATTAGACGTGAAGCGGACTGAGGGGAGGTCTGCCGCAGAAGGTCCAGCTGTCCCAACCTTCATCCCAACAATCCTCACCCGTCTCCACCACGATGGCCTAGATGCCAACGCCATCACCAACTTGGCCCGCCTACTCTCCGAGCAACAAGCCGCCACTGGTGCAGTCCCCAGCGACCAAACCCTTATCGTGGAGCGCACACGCGATGAAGACGGCGGATGGCGCATCGTGCTGTTAAGCCCCTTCGGCCGCCGCGTTCACGAACCGTGGTCCATGGCCATCAGCCGCAGACTGCGCCAACGCTACGGTTTCGACGGGCAGGTATATGCCGCCGATGACGGTATCGTCATTCAGCTACCGGACGGTGACGGACATATTCCTGCTCAAGACCTGTTCCTTTTCGACCCAGAAGACCTCAAAGCAGATGTAGAGCGTCAAGTGGGCGAGTCCGTGCTATTTGCCGCACGATTCCGCGAATGCGCCGCCCGATCACTGTTCATGCCGCGATCCGAGCCGGGCCGTCGCGTGCCCCTATGGCAGCAGCGACTGCGCGCCGCACAGCTCCTGCAATCCGCACGTATGGCCAAGAACTTTCCGCTGCTGCTGGAAACCGCGCGCGAATGTTTGCAAGACGTATACGACATGCCCGCCCTGAACGAGGTGATGACCGGATTGCAAGCCGGCACCATTACCGTGAAGGACGTGGAAACCGAGTCGCCATCGCCTTTCGCCGAGAACATTCTCTTTGGCTTCGTCGGCGTGGTGATGTACCAGTATGACCAACCTCAGGCCGAGCGTAGCGCGCAACTGCTGTCTCTCGATCCGCACGTGCTCGAACGCTTGCTCGGCACCACCGATATGGCACAAGTGCTCAACCCGGACGTGATTCGCGAAGTCGAACAGGAACTGGGGGAGCACACTTTCTGGAATGAGCTTGCCGACGATGATGTGACTGGTCGCGTGACCCGTTACGCCAAAACCCATGGTCCTTTCACCGCCGATCAGCTCATAGCCGATCTACACCTCGATGCTACGGATGCCGTGCACACTCTGGATGTGCTGGCTGCCAAAGGCGAGTTGCTGCAAGGCCACTTTGTAGATGATGACGAGCAAGGCCAACAGTGGCTCCATAAGGACGTATTCCGCCGTATTCGGTCTCGCTCATTGGCCAAGGCGCGTAAAGCAGTCAAGCCAGTAGAATCAGAGGCGTTCCAGATGTTTCTTATCGACCGACAAGGTATCGGGCCGGTCGGCGGCGAACGATATGAAGGTGCTGACGGGCTCATGCGCGTTATCGAGCAGCTGGAGGGCATATCACTGCCCACTGCACTCTGGGAGTCGGCAGTATTCCCCGCACGAGTACGAGACTACCAACCTGCATTGCTGGATGAGTTGCTGACCAGCGGCGATGTGGTCTGGGTCGGCTCAAAAACCGGGGGAACCAGTGCGATGGACCCCGGTGAGGTTGCTTTCTATCCGGCGGATTCAATATTGTTCAGCGGTGTGGAACATGGTACGACATCGAACGCCTCAGACGCCACCATGCCGGAAGCGATTCTGACCGCACTGGACTCAGGGGGAGCGTTCCATGCCCGTCAACTGATGGATGCCGCCAAACGTGCGTGGAATGAGACCGCGGAGCCGGACATCAATCCAAACACCGGCGAAATCATTCCGCAAGAGTGGAGCGAACAGCAGTTCAAGGATGCCTTGTGGAGCTTGGTCTGGCAAGGTAAGGTCACCAATTCCAGCTTCGCGCCGGTGCGTGCATTAACCGCAGGCGCAGCAAGCCCGCGTAAATCCACTACATCACGTCGTCGTGGGCGTGTCGCTCCGATTCGCCGAGCCACTACGGATATGACGTTAGGAGGTTTGTGGTCCGCCGTAATCGGGCAAGCTGAAGCCGAAGACACCGACCAGACCGAACGGGCACTCGCACTGGTCGAGACGTTGCTGGACAGGTATGGCGTCATCGCGCAGCCGGTGATTGACAAGGAAAATATCCCGGGTGGCTACTCAGCGTTGTATCCGGTATTGAATCGCATGGAGGAGCATGGTCGACTGGTACGAGGCATGTTCGTCCGTGGTTTCGGCGCGGCCCAATTTGCCGAGCGCGACACCGTGGATGCGTTGCGTCATCCGTCAGAGCATCGCGGCCAGTCCGTGGTGGCATTGAGTGTGCTCGACCCCGCAAATCTCAGTGGCTCCGCCATCGCGTGGCCGGACGCGCCTGCCGGTGCGGGTAAACCGGCACGCCGTATCGGAGCCACGGTCGTGCTCAATGCGCAAGGCGCGCTACTATACGCGGCCGCCAAAGCCAAGCACCTGACAGCGTTCGATCAATCGGTCGGCCATGAAGCCGCTGTCAATGATTCCGACGAACAAATGCGCAAGGCCGCCACAGAACTGGCCTACGCCCTCAAACGCAATGGCACCGGCTCCGTGACATTCAGCGACATCAATGGCGAACCCCTCAACGCCCGTCACCCCTTCGCCCGCATCCTCCACCAGTCCGGCTTCACCCCCGTTCCCCAAGGCATGCGGCTGTACTGATTGAGCCCAGCTATCGAATGCGGTAGTTGGAGCCTCGTTGGGTCATGATGAGGCCGGCGCGGGTGAGCTTCTTATCCAGTGTGTAGAGGGCGTTCTTGAGTAAGCCCTGTTGCTCGAAGAATGGGCCGCCGACAAGTTTGACCAACTCGCTGGTGTTGACAAACTGGCCATCAGCCTTGACCAGAGCTTCAAGCAAACTGTATTCCAGACGGGACAGTGAGATTGCGCTGTGCGTGGATGCGTAGTAGGCCTTGTGATTCGTGGTGTCCAACGTGAGATTGCCACGAATGATCATGACGGGGGAGTCGGTGGCAAGCGAGCCGACGTATGAGAGCAGTTCGCCATCGGAGAATGGTTTGCTCAGCACGACATCCGGGTGTCGTGCGTTAGCTTGTGCGCTAGCGGCGGCATTGTCCGAGCGTTGTTCGGCTTCGGCATCTGAGTTGTTTGCGCGTGAATCCGCGCTGAAGGAGCTGTAGGGCGTCTCTTCGATAGGGGCGTACTCGTCAGGCAGCGCTCGCCAGCGGCTGCCTTCACCAATGGTTTTGCTGAGTGGCGTCGAAGTCAGCAGCAGAATCTTGACGGAGGCACGGGCATTGCGTAGGGATTCGATGAGCTGCTCGGTGGAAATGCCGAACAGGGATTCATCGAGAATCACTGCGTCAAATGACTCCTTGGCGACAGCGGCGAGCGCGATACTACCGGTGCTTGCCAAAGACACCTCATGACGACCGGCAAGCAGGGCACCATGAATGGCGTGGGCCAACGGTTCATTGGATACGGCAACCAGTAGTCTCATCGCCACCTCCTTAATGCTTAGTGTAGGCCGGGTTTAGGGTCTCTTCTCTATTGTTTGGCTCACTATCGTTCGCTCCTCGCCTACAAACACCCCACTGGGGTGTTTGCTTTACGGCTCGGCCCATCAGAGGGAGCTTAATTGAGGTTACGCAATGAAGGCGATGGGGGAGGCGAGGTCTACTCCGGAACCGTCTCGGCGCATATCGGGCTTGGGAAGCTCGACCGGAGAGCCTGCGGATGTAGAGGCGTGCAACGGGTAGAGGCCCGCCCAGGCAAGAATCAGCGTGTTCTGGCCCTTCAGGAATCGCTGGGAACGCACGCCGCCGGTAGCGCGACCCTTGGTGGGGTACATTTCCAGCGGAGTGACCTTCGCCGCGCCGTTTTCGGTGCCGGGCAGTGCATCGGAATCGCCGGCCACGGTGAGCACCACTGCACCGGATCCGGAAGTCAAGCCGTTCTCGCCCTCTTCATAGGTCCATGCCACCTTGCCGGCGGGAACCACGTTGAAGGCCGCCACACGGGCGCCCTCGGCCAGCTTGATGCCGGCCATACCGCCCGCAGTACGACCCTGCGGGCGCACGTTCTTCGCCTCAAAGGTCAGTAGCGAGGAATCGGAGGAGATGAACACCAGACGGTCGTCATCCTCGGCCACGGCGGCGAATACCACTTCGTCGCCATCTTTCAGATCAATGACGGGCCAAGAATCCATGGTGGTGGGTGCCTCACGATTCCAACGCTTGATGACACCGTTACGGGTACCGATAGCCAGCGACGGCAACGGCTTGGCCTCGGCGGCCCCGCCATCCTCGCTCTCGTCCTTGGCACTGGTCTTGCCGGACGTCGGCTGCTCCATGGCAATCGCCGTAATCACACGCTCACCGCGAATCGGATCGGTGGATTCGGTCATGCCGATCAGTTCGTCGGCCTGAACTCCTCCCTTCAGCGACAATGTGGCGGTAGCGGGCAAGGCAGGCAAATCAACCACATGCGCGAGCACCAGGCGGCCGGCCGACGTGACCAGCCCATACGTAGCGCGCGTGGAAGTCTCGAAGATTGTGGTGATCTGATCGTCTCTCAAACGCTCATCGGAAGTGGATCGTGCATTGAACACGTCCATCGCGCTTGGCGTGGTACGGGCAATCAAACCGGTAGCGCTCATCATCACCACGCACGGCTCGTCCTCGATCTTCAAGGCTCCGGTCAGCGTGGACTGTTCGCCGGTCTTCTTGGCCGCAGCTGCGGCTGCGGCCACATCGGCTTCGGCGGAGGAGATCGTAGTGGCGGCCTTCACCGCTTCGAGCGCGGACTTGGACACGCCCGAAGCCCCGGCACCCTGCGCCACGACCGGCGTCAACGTGCCATCCGGGTCGGCATCCAGCAGCACGGTACGGCGCGGCGAGCCCCACTTGGCGACCGCTTCGTCCATCTCGTCGGTGACCACCTGGTCGAGCGCTTCGGCGGAGGCCAGGATCCGGGTCAGCTCCTCGATACGCTTCTTCAGATCATCGCGTTCGGCCTCAAGCTCGATACGGTTCATCTTGGTCAGTCGGCGCAGACGCAGGTCGAGGATGTACTGAGCCTGGACCTCGTCCAAATCGAAAACGACCATCAAACGGCTCTTCGCGGCATCCGCATCATCCGAGGTGCGGATTACCTGAATCACCTCGTCGATGTCCAACATGGCCAGCAGCAGGCCCTCGACCAGGTGCAGGCGCTCCAGCGCCTTCTTCTTGCGATATTCACTGCGGCGGCGAATCACCACACGGCGGTGGTCCACCCACACCTGAAGCATCTCCTTCAGACCCATCGTGTGCGGGCGGCCCTCCACCAACGCCACGTTGTTCATGGCGAAGTTGTCTTGCAACGGTGTGTGCTTGAACAACTGCACCAGAACCGCATGCGGGTCGAAACCAGTCTTGATCTCGATGACGATACGCGTGCCGTTATGACGATCGGTCAGATCGAACGCGCCGGAAATCCCCTCCAGCTTGCGGTTCTTCACACCGTCGGAAATACGTTCGATTACCTTCTCCGGGCCCACCATGTACGGCAGCTCGGTGACCACGATGGCCTGCTTGCGGGCCGTGACATGCTCGATATGCGTGGCGGCGCGCGTGGTGAGCGTACCACGGCCAGTGGCATAGGCCTCACGGATGCCGTCGCGGCCGATGATCGTGCCGCCGGTGGGCCAGTCGGGGCCGGGCACGTAGCGCATCAGCTGTTCCAGGGTGGCGTCCGAATGCGCCATGAGGAACTTGGCGGCGTTTACCACCTCGCCCAGATTGTGGGTGGCCAGGTTCGTGGCCATGCCCACGGCGATGCCCGAGCCGCCGTTGACCAGCAGATTCGGGATGGCGGCCGGCAGCACGGTCGGTTCCTTGAGCTTGTTGTCATAGTTCGGCGTGAAGTCGACGGTGTCCTCATCGATATCCGCGTTCATGCCGAGAGCGGCTGGGCCAAGCCTGGCCTCGGTGTAACGGGAGGCCGCAGGGCCGTCATCCAGCGAGCCGAAGTTGCCGTGGCCGTCTACCAGCGGCAGACGCATCGCGAACGGCTGTGCCAAACGCACCATGGCCTCGTAGATCGCGGAATCACCGTGCGGGTGGAGCTTGCCCATCACCTCGCCCACCACGCGGGCGGACTTCATATATGGGCGGTCGGGAGTCAGGTTCATCTCGCCCATCTGGTAGACGATGCGGCGCTGCACCGGCTTCAAGCCATCGCGCGCATCGGGCAGTGCGCGTGCGTAAATCACCGAATACGCATACTCGAGGAAGGACTTGCTCATCTCCTCGTTCAGCGGTGTCTCGACGATATGCTCCTTGACCGTGCGCGGATCGTAGGTTTGCGCGGACGGTTTGCGGTGTGATGCCATGAAACTCCCTTTCGAACGCCCCCATATTAGCGGGAGGGCGCGAAACAGTGCGCAGAGAACGGTTCTCGATAACAACTGTGCGCTGGTTTCGGTGCGCCAATCGCACATGTTTGCCGATAAAACGGCGTGATTCCAGTGTTTCAGTCGATGTGCGTTTGTTTGATTATGTGCGCTGGAGCGCACAGTTGTTATCGAGAACCGTTCTCTGCGCACTGAGCCAAGGGGAGGGGTGCTACTTGAATGGGCAACTATGAGTGTTGAGACGCCGGATATGGACGAGTTGCTGCGGCTGGTGCCCACAGTGGGCTATGGGGATGACGCCCCGGCCGATCGGCGTGGGGGAGCACTGCACCTGTCCGCCGTGCTGCCCGCCTTGTCCGCCGCCATCGGACATCCGGCCCCCACCAAGGTCCACGCCGATCCCAAGGCATGCCAGCGCGCGTTGGGGCTGCCCGATGCCGAATCGGCCATCGTGGTGCTCGTGGACGGCCTGGGCTACTGGAACCTCGCCATGCGCCTCGGCCACGCGCCCTATCTGCGTTCGCTGATGAACGAAAGCGCCAATCAGCGTCCCATCGCTACCTGCGCTCCAAGCACCACTGTGGCGGCCATGGCCGCATTCGGTACCGGAACCTGCCCGGGACTGACCGCAATGGCGGGCTATACGCAGCTCGAACCCGCCAGCCATAAGCTCATCCAACTCATCCAGTTCAAAGACGCGCTGGCACCCAAACCAGCCAATCCGCACATTCCTGTGCCGCCCATGGTCGATCCGCTCGACCTGCAGCGCGAGGAGACGGTGTTCGAGAAACTTGCGGCTCAAGAGGTGCGCGTCACGAGCTCGGGGTTGCCCAAGTTCTCCAAATCGCCATTGACCGAAGCCGCATTGCGAGGCACCGACTATCAAAGCAACGTCACCCCACGCGATCGTGTGCTGGCCGCCGCACGCGCCTCCCGCACCCCCGGCCTGACCTACCTGTACATCCGTGACGCCGACAAAGTCGGCCACAATTACGGGTGGGATTCCGAACACTGGGTGGCCGCATTCGAACATATCGACGCCCAGCTCGCGCTCCTGAAACGCAGCGCACCCAAAGGCACGCTGATCGTCATCGTAGCCGACCACGGCATGGTGCAAACCGACATGGACCAGCGGATTGACATCGCCGTTGAACCGCAGCTCACCCGAGGCGTGTCACTGGTCGGGGGGGAGCCGCGCTCGCTGATGCTGTATGCCGAGCCGGATGAACGACCTGAGGATATAGCTTGCCGGTGGCGCGATTGTCTGCAAGACCGAGCCTTGGTGCGGACCAAGGATGAGGCCATCGCGGACGGATTGTTTGGACCGGTCTGCGAGCGAGTCCGGCCAATGCTCGGCGATGTGGTCGTGCAGGCAGCGGGAGCCGTGACCCTCGTCGATTCGCGTACGCAAGGAGACAAGGCCACCCACCTGCCGAGCGTGCATGGCTCCCAAACAGCATTGGAAATGGATATTCCCTGCCTGATCGATATGGCCTGATTCGGAAATTCAGTCTCCGAACAGAATCTCGTCCCAGCTTGGTACGGCCGAACGTCCTGATTTACGCTTGGCCGGTTTGGCTGGTGCCTCATGTTCGGTGGCGGCGGATTCGGCCGCCCGCTCCTGCTCGGTGTCTACTAGCTGTGCATTGGGGCCACTCCGTATGGTCTTGTCCGAAACATTGTCAGAGCCCTGCTCTGGTGCCGTGGCAGGCGATTGCTGTAATCCTGCGGCAGATGGCGAAACAGATCCGGCGGTCTGCGAAGAGACCGGACTGGGGGCCGTAGTGCCATGAGCCTGGGTCGTGGCCGGTGAGATGGACGTGGATAGATCCACTGGGGGCATGGAACCTGTGGAAGTGACAGAGGGCCGGATTGCGGCAGGCCGTGCGGCCGGAATCGAAGGCGTAGGAGCCGCCCAAGCAGACACGGCGCGCTCGATACGCGCGGAGCGTACGGAGTCGCCGGGCAGTTCGGGAATCGTCGGCTTGAGTTTGGAATCCGTGGCTGATTCCGGATTCTGTTCGCCGAGCAGTTTTCGAGCGGCATTGTTCAGGCTCATCACGGAATTGTCGTGCATATTCCACGTCCATTCGGCATGGATCTCACGGCCCGCGGAAGTGAATATCGCCACGATGCGCCAAGGCTCAAGTCCACGTCGGGTGGATTTCCAGGTCACTGATTCCATGCCGATTCCCGCAGAGGCCAGCGTGCGTTCCACCAGTTCGCTGATGGTGCGCACCCTGCTGTCTTTGGGTGCCGCCACGGCAAGGAACTGTTCGATGGCATACTGTTTCTCGGTCTCCACAGCCATGGAGAAACGACGTACCAGCATTTCGCTCAGATGGTATTTCTCCGCGACACGGGCCGGATCGGCACCGGCGCGAATCAGCGACTGTATCTGGGAAATCGGCAAAGTGGACTGCTGATGCGGCTGGGGAGCCTGTCGCATCTCGCTTCTGACCTGCTTGGCCTCAAGAATCGCCCGTTCGAGCGTGTCGTCCACGCTCACAGCCATTTCCCTGCCGCCAAGGGAGAATACGAGGTCCCCCGTCTTGCTCACGCGCACGAAACGGGCTTTTTCAAGCCGATCATCTGGCATATTCGCACCACTTTCCGTCGCAAAGACATTACTTCTTTTAAGTATGCCCCACGTGTCGAACTTTACGAGTATTTCAAATCGTGTATCCTATGGGCGAGTACGGCGCTGACCGTGCTATATATATCGACTTACGAACCAAAGACGACGAAAGGACCATGATGGCTCAGGATTATGATTCCCCCCGCAACAAGGATGAGGACGAGGAATCGCTGCAGGCGCTGGGGAAGTCCTCGCAGAACGCCTCGAGCGACATCGACGACGATGAGAACGCCATCGCCGAAGACTACGAACTGCCGGGCGCCGATTTGAGCAACGAGGATTCCTCGGTGACCGTCATCCCCATGCAGGGTGACGAGTTCATCTGCTCGCAGTGCTTCCTGGTCAAGCATCGCAGCCAGCTCGCCTACACGGACGAGGATGGCCAGCCGGTGTGTGAGGAGTGCGCCGCCTGATGGCGTTCGACGAGACCTACAACGAGCCCGAATCCACCGAGGTCCTGGTCAAGAGCCTCGACCCCGAACATCCGGCCCAGCTGCACTATGCCCACGCGGGCGATGCCGGTGCCGACCTCATCACCACCGTCGATGTGACGCTGAAGCCTTTTGAACGGGCACTGGTTCCCACCGGCGTGGCCATCGCCCTACCTGCGGGCTACGTGGCGTTGGTGCATCCGCGTTCCGGGCTGGCCGCCAAGCAGGGCGTCACCGTGCTCAACGCGCCTGGCACCGTTGATGCCGGCTACCGTGGCGAGATCAAGGTGCCTCTGATCAACCTCGATCCGAAGCACACCGCCGTCTTCCATCCGGGCGATCGCATCGCTCAATTGGTGATTCAGCGGTATGTTGAGGCTCGGTTCATCCCGGCCGAGACACTGCCCGGATCCGATCGCGCCGAACGCGGGTTCGGTTCGACGGGAGTGGCGTCCTGACCGGATTAGGCCGGTTGAATGACTAAGGTGATGACGGCAACAACGGTTGTGGAACCAATGATGGCGAACAGGTGAATGCACAAGGCTCCGGTTCGCGGCTACAATGAACTTCATGACGAGGGAGGTGACTGGCATGGCAGAGATTGATGGCGAGCAGTACGCCGCCCGTAAGTTGGGTTGTGAGATCAGTGCCGATCCGCTCAATCCGCTGGATCCAATCAAGAAGGTGTGCAAGTCCCATCACCCCGATGCGGATTTGTCCATTCTTGACCGTGCCTACCGGCGTGCCGTCATCCAGCACTCCGCCCAGCGCCGCAAGTCTGGCGAGCCGTACATCATCCACCCGCTGGCCGTTTCCCAGATTCTCGCGGATCTGGGCATGGGCCCGATCGTGGTGGCAGCCGGCCTGTTGCACGACACGGTGGAAGACACCGACTATACGTTGGATCAATGCCGCGCCGAATTCGGCGACACCGTGGCCGGTCTGGTCGATGGCGTTACCAAGCTGAGTCAGCTTGAAGTGGGTGATTCCGCCCAAGCCGAAACCATTCGCAAACTCGTGGTGGCCATGAGCCGCGACGTGCGTACCTTGGTGGTCAAGCTCGCCGACCGCGTACACAACGCTCGCACCTGGCGCTATGTGAAGACCACGTCCGCCCAGAAGAAGGCGCGTGAAACCCTTGACGTGTACGCACCTTTGGCCAACCGACTCGGTATGAACGCCATCAAGACGGAGCTCGAGGAACTGAGCTTCAATGTGCTCTACCCGAAGATCTACAACGAGATCGTGGTGCTGGTGGCTCGCCGAGCCGGCCAGCGCGATGTGTACCTGAAGCAGATTCTGGCGGAGATCAACGAGGATCTCGACGAGCAGAACATCAAGGCATACGTCACCGGACGCCCGAAGGATTACTTCTCCATCTACCAGAAGATGATCGTGCGCGGCCATGATTTCGCGAACATCTACGATTTGGTCGGTGTGCGCATCATCGTCGACACCATTCAGGACTGCTATGCGGCGCTTGGTGCCGTGCATGCGCGGTGGAACCCGGTTCCCGGCCGATTCAAGGACTACATCGCCATGCCGAAGCTCAACATGTACCAGTCGCTGCACACCACGGTGGTGGGCCCCGGTGGCAAGCCGGTCGAAATCCAGATTCGCACTTGGGACATGCACCGCCGCGCCGAATTCGGCATCGCCGCGCACTGGAAATACAAGGAAAACGGCCAGGCCGGCCGCGCCCTGAGCTCGCCGGACAAGTCCGATCGAAAGCGTGATGAAAACAATCAGGAGCTTTCCGAGGTCGATAACCTCAAATGGATTCAGCAGCTCGCCGACTGGACCAGCGAAACCCCTGATTCCAACGAATTCTTGGGCTCGCTCAAGGAAGACCTTGGCTCGTCCGAAGTCTACGTGTTCACGCCGAAAGGCAAAATCGTATCCCTGCCCGCTCACGCCACGCCGGTCGACTTCGCGTACGCCGTGCACACCGAAGTGGGCCACCGTACGATGGGCGCGCGCGTCAACGGTCGTTTGGTGCCGCTCGACACCACGCTCGATAATGGCGATACCGTCGAAATTCTGACGTCCAAATCCGATACAGCCGGCCCGTCACGCGATTGGCTGAGCTTCGTCAAGAGCCCGAAGGCCCGCAACAAGATTCGTCAGTGGTTCTCCAAGGAGCGTCGTACTGAAGCCATCGAGGAGGGCCGCGACGAGCTGACCCGCGCGATGCGCAAGCGCAATCTGCCGGTCAACACATTGCTTACGCCCGAAGCACTGGTGGGTGTGGCCGACGACCTTAACTTCCCGAACGCGGACGCCGTGTTCGCCGCCATTGGTGACGGACAGGTCTCCACGCAGAACGTCATCTCGCATCTGGTCAAGGATGCGGGTGCCGACGAGGTCGATGAGGAAGTCGAGCAGGAAGTCCTGCCGCTGAAGCCCATGGAACGCAAGGCCTCCAGCAGCTCCACCGGCGTGTCCGTCAAGGGCGTGGGCGATGTGTGGATCAAGCTGGCCCGTTGCTGCATGCCGGTGCCCGGTGACAATATCATCGGCTTCATCACCCGTAATCAGGGCGTATCCGTGCACCGCACCGACTGCCAGAACATGATCGATCTGAAAAACAAGCAGCCTGAGCGTGTGGTCGAAGTCGAATGGACCAGCACCAAGGGCCTGTTCATGGTCAAGATTCAGGTCGAGGCGCTGGATCGACGAAACCTGCTTTCGGACGTGACACGTGTGCTTTCCGACCATGGCGTGAACATCATTTCCGGTACGATCGCCACCGGTTCCGATCGCGTGGCCACCAGCCAGTTCAGCTTCGAAATGGCCGATCCGCAGCATCTCAACTCGTTGCTGGCAGCCGTGCGCAAGATTGATGGCGTGTTCGACGTGTACCGCATCACTGGTGCCAAGGAATCCGCCGAACCTCGACTGCGCAAGATGAAGTAGGCCGTTACCTTACTCTGGCTCCCTCTCAGAGAGGGGAGCCAAGAACACGAAAAGGTCCTGACTGGAATACCTGAACTGCGCCCCGATTGTTGGACGTGGTTTATTAAGGGTACCTGATTAGGCTGTGAGGGACATGTTCCGGAATTCCTCCGGGGTGTGTCCCTCCAGTCGTATCTGGCGGCGTTTGGTGTTCCAGTGGATGATGTACGCGTCCAGTTCGTTCTTGAACTGTTCGTATGAGGCGAACTCGCG